>Ga0208743_1000368_pt1 | contig 14156 bp, 19 predicted proteins | sample CryBogCBH04Jul08_FD_184615 | JGI IMG/M metagenome (GOLD analysis project Ga0208743, IMG submission 184615) | Freshwater microbial communities from Crystal Bog, Wisconsin, USA - CBH04Jul08 (SPAdes) (version 2) | ecosystem: Environmental > Aquatic > Freshwater > Lake | place: Crystal Bog...
GGTCTGCGCCTGTCAACAAGATTCCACCCAAGGCGAAAAGCCCGCTTGATTACCTCAGAATGGCGAAAGGTTAAAAAATGGCCAACCTCCTGCAAAGTTCACAAAACACGGCAACGACAGCGCCGTCGTATTACAACAATTACCTCTCAGGAATTGCCCAGCAAGCGACATGTAAATGCGGGCCAATTCAAAATGCCACTTATGTCGGCGCCACCGATCTGCAAAATAAAGCCTTCAACACCGTAGGCTGTGCGGCCAATGCAGGTCAGCCAAACCTCGGTGCGGCCACCAACACTTTGGGCGCTGCTGCTGGCTCTGTCAGCCCTCTGGCGGCTGGGGCAAGCAACCTGCAAAACGCAACGACCTGCGCTGCTTTACGCGCTCAGAATTATATGAACCCTTACATCAGTTGCGTGGTAAACGCAATTGGCGATCTGGGTCAACAAAACATTCGCCAAAACTTGGCTCCCATGGCCACCGCCGCCGCGGTTGGTTCTGGTCAGTTCGGTTCACAGCGTGGCGCTCAGGTGCTGGGTCAGACTCTGGCTAACGCCAACCAACAGATTCTGGCTTGCCAAGCCAAAGCCTTGCAATGCGGCTACAAAACTGCTCTATGCACCGGCATCAAGCAAAACCAACTGTGTGGTCAACTGGGCCAGATTACCGGCACCTTGGCTTCATGCGGCATCAAGAACTTGACGAACATTGGCACCGCTCAGGGACAACTGGGTTGCTTGGCACAAAGCATGGGCTTGAAGGGCGTGAACGCTTTGGCCACTTTGGGCTGCCAACAACGTACCCTTTTGCAGAATGCACAGTGCTATCCCCTGCAAAAGTTGACCAACTTGTCGAACTTGCTGAAGGGCTATACCGTCCCAACAACCACCAAACAAACGATGTGCATGTCGCCTCTTTCTGGCTTGGCCAGCGTTGGTTCGACTGCTGCTGGTTTGTTTGGCGGCACTGGCAAGTGCGGTACTGGCCCAAGCGTGTTCTGCCAAATTCGTCAATCATTCAGCGGCACAAAAGCTGATCCTTGCAGTCCTAGCGGGTTTGTTAATAGTGCTGGTCAATACGTTAATAAAGATGGTTCTGCGTATGATGCTGGCCCAACTGGTAATACTTATAACAGCACTCAAAACTATGGCACTTTGCCCAGTTCAGGTGTAGATGTATCAAATAACACCACTCGAGATGAACTTGCTGCTGGGTATAACGCTGGCGATGCTTCTGGCGAATCTGTGGCCTCAGCCCGCGGTGGTTCTATTCGTGCAGCACAGGGTGGCCCAATCGGTTGCGCATCTACTCGTCACATGGGCGGTTTGCCCTCTTTCCGGAGATAAGACATGGGTAAAGAACAGGAAAACATTGCTTCTGGGTTCCCCAACCTTTCCAACTTAAATCCAGAAGGCTTGGGCGACGAATACGGCAAAAATATCGACGCCATTCAAAAAACCCTTGATGATCTTGAGGCGCGTTATCAACAGCCAAACTGGTTCAAAATTGCTGCTGGGTTTGCCAAACCACAGTTGGGTGGCTTTGTCGCTTCTTTAGGCAGTGCTGCTGATGCAATGGGCGAAAACATTGAACAACAACGCCGCTTGGCCATTCCGCTTGCTCAAATGCGGGCACAGTTGGGTGTGCAAAGTGCCGTCATGGGCCAGAACAAAGCTGCGGCTGATTATCTGGACAATTGGCAAAAAGACCATCCCGGTCAACAAGTACCGCAAGATGTGTATGAGCATGCTGCATCTATTTCTCCCAACACGCCTCGAGTTCAAGCCGTGGGTAAGTCGTTGGAAGTGGCGCGTGGTCAACAACAACTGACTGCTCAACAACAAGCAACGGAACTGCAACGTCTTACACAAGGCCGAGCAACCAATACCATTTCAGATGAAGAATATCAAGCTGGAATGGCCAATCTTGCCAAGAATTCCCCATTTGCATCGTCAACAAATTTGGCTCCTCCAAAAATTGATAATGTAAAAGGTGATGTAAATGCTCCTGCCGCTCCGGCTGAAGCAGGCGCCACACAGAACCCAGCAAAACCTAAAGGTGATGCTGTATCAATTGTTAGCGGTTTAGGGATTCCAATTATTAGTGGTGATCGCACAACCCAAAAACAACAAGAAATTTGGGATGAAAGCGTTGCCGCAGGCCGTCCGGGTATAACCCCAAAAGGTAATCCAATTGCAAAACCGGGTAGCAGCCAGCATGAACAAGGTAATGCGGTTGACATTGATACAGCCAGTCTAACTAAAGATCAAAAGGATCAACTGAAAGCCGCTGGTTTTATTCAACCTTTACTTAGCACTGATCCCAATCATTGGGAGAAAGTACCGGCAAAGAAAGAATTAGTGCCAAGCACACTTCCGGCTTTGATGAACCCTACACCGGATTCAATTAAAGCGCGTGATAGGGCGGCAGATCGCAATGAGGAACGTAGTTCTAAGCGTTATGATTCTTTGGAAAGCATTGCTGGGGATGAAAACTACAATGCCATTCAAAGAACAGTTAACAACCAATTGGACTTGATGAAAAACCCAGCCAATCATGAAGCTGTTAGGCACATTTCTGGGGTTTTTAGCCAAGGCGGTTTGTTAAATGCGGTATTGAAGAGCGTGGATACTGGAATTGGGTTCAGTATTAACGGTATCAATGGTCAATTAAGCGCTCCTATTGAGCAGTTTATTCGCAATAAATTCCCAGAAAATGAGCAAGATCTTGCGCGTACTATGGCGATGAACTATGCCACCATTGCTTTGGCTCAACAAAAGATGGGCGGTGTTAATGCGAACAGCGCACGAAACCAAGAATTGCACTTGTATTCTGGGTTGTCTCCAAACATAGACACAACGCCAAATGCTTCAATCCGGTCTTTATTGCATTTCCGTAACGACTTGGACAACACTCGCGCTCAGTACAAATTTGTGTCTGACTTAGATCAAGATCAACATCCTCAGTACATGCTTGATCCTAAGAGTCACACGCGGTTGACTGACGCCTTCCGCCATAAGGATTACACAAAACTGTCTGAACCATTTAATGAAGAGAACAAAAAAATTGAAGCCGCATACCAAAGGCAACTAAACAGTCTTAAACAGGGGCAATAATCATGGCTGAAAGAAATGAATACGATGATTTTTTTGTAGGCTCTCCTGCTCAAGCACCGGCTGCCACTAAGGCCGAATCCCCTGCTACATCTGCCGCCAGACCAGAGGCCAATGATTACGACACATTCTTTCAGAAACCCTCAGCACCTCAGCCACAAGAATCAATTCCGCTGTACAAGGACATTTACAACACGGCAATTGGCCCAAATGGCGACATAGGAAAAGCTTGGGACAAAGCGGGTGTTTCGCCTGATATGGCCAATCTTGGGACTGGCTTGGCATTTGGTGTTATGAACGCTGCTTCGCCAGCACTATCGACTAAAGGGACTTCATTGGCATCTGCCGCTGAGAATTATGAAAATACTCAAAAAGCATTGCGTAATGCTCGTTCAGACTTACCTGTCTTGCAAAATACAAGCGGTGATGTTTTTAAAGACTGGACTGATTCATTTGAAAAGCACAATGAAAATACTAAGAAATTGAACCAGTCACAAGATTTTTTAAACAGAATTGATGCCCAAATTGAGGAATTGAAAAATCCCAAAATTGGCCCAGCTACAACTCCATCCGGTATCAAGGTTGAGCCAATTAGCAGAGCCGCGGCCAACTATGGTGAGCCTCATGGGCTATACACAGCGCAAAAAAACATTGCGGTTGACACAACAAAACAACCGGGTGGTGTTTGGGATTATTTGAATCAAAACCGACAAGGTTTTGTAAAAGCAGAAGACGTTGCACCCGGATACCGCTCGGCGCCCGGAACGGAACTCGCACAAAGTCCGTCTGATTTAGCTGCTCATGATGAAGCAACGGCAAAGAAAATTTCCGACCTGCAAAAACTGCGAGAAAAAGCCCAAACCCAGCATGAAGAAATCCAAAAGAACCACACGATTAGTCAAAAGTCATTGGATCTGAAAAGTAATATCTTGGACAAGCTTTATCCCAATGCGGCAGAGCAAAAGTCCACGATTGATATGCTGCAAGAACGTATTAAGCCTTATTTGAACAACCCAGTTGCACGGTTTGGTTTGAACCGTTTGAGCCGAACTTTGCCATTTACCTCTGGCTTTAACATTGAGCGGAATGCGGAGCAGGCCAAAAAAGATTGGGAGACCGGTAACTATGGCCAATCAGCTACACATGCTGTTGGTGCGCTTGGTGCATTGGCATCGGCATCATCTCCTACCGTGGCGGCATTTGGTGCCGAGCCTATTGCGGCGGGTTTGGCTGGCATTGGATCTATAGCCCAAACCCCAGCAGCACTTTTGGATACATACAATTTCTACAAACGGATGAATCAACCCGTTACGCCTAAACCCTAATCATCGGCTGTCTCCCCGATGACTTTCCTCCCCCAGTGTTGGGGGAGGTTTTTTTATTACCAATAACGCACCGCCAAGGCAACAATTACTACCAGATAAAACAGGTAGATCACATTCCGCCCCGCTTCTCACCAAGCTTTTTGGCTACCTCTGGGTTGAGGCTGGCCACAAACTCGATGCAGGCGTTACGCTCTTTTCGAGCGTAATCCAAGGCAACTTCTTTTTCAATCTCATGCGCAAACGCAATCAGATCAACTTCTTCGGCCACCAATGCTCCGGGCATGCGCTCATCGGTGTTGAAGTACAACTGTTTGATTTTCTCTTCGCTTAACATTTCATTCTCCAAACTTGTTTTTGAGTTTCCAATATGACAGCAGGTTCTGGAACATCAACCAGCCACGCTGTAAATCTTTTTCTTCCCACTCGTGAACTTTGATCAAGCCGGGACGCTTGACCGACACAAACACGTTCGCACAACGGGCTTCTGGTAAGCCAAGGCCATACCGGTAGGCTGCCAGTTGTAGGAGGTGTTCATCGTAAGCCACAACGTCATCGTCGTAATCAAAGTCCTTTGACTTGGCGTCCAACACGATCCCCGTTGGGCTTGTAGGATCAATGCCAGTGTACAAGTCAACCTTACCGCCAAAGCCCATCTTGTCGGTGAACGAGCGCTCAACGATCCATGGGTTCATGGACTTCAAGTTGAAGTGCTTGGCCACCTTCTCGTCAAAAGCTTTGGCGATGTCTGCGTGTTCAACTTGATGGCCACCCAAGAAGTACTTCTCAATCGACTCATGGATGCGCGTACCACGCTCTGCGGCGCGTTTGGCGGTTTCTTTGGAGTCTTGGATGATCCGCTGAACAAAGTGAACTTCCGGCTCGTTTGGAAGCTGTGGAAGTGTCAGAGCCGCTAACAGCATCTGCTCCATCTTCCAAGCCTCTAAAGCGGGCTTTGCGGCCACTTTTAAGATCGTGGTGACCGAGGGCACCAGATTCATCTTTCGTGCGTCCCTGAGCGTTGTAGGCCGGTCTGAACCATCCTTGGCTTTAACCGTGTAGGCAGGGGCGCCCTTTTGGTCGTACCAATGAACGGACTCAGCCGAACGGGCGATGATTGTTGTCATGCTTGTGCTTTCTTCTTGGCCCACATGGCTTTAATGCGATCAGACTGGGCTTTACGGTTCTCTAGGCTCCAGCCTGTTTTCTTCTCGCCCTTGTCAAAAGACTCAATTTTGTTGTTCAACAACCGAATGATTGTGGCCGCCTCTTCCATGGCCTTCTCCTGAACTTGGAGTCGTGCCTTAAGCGAGATGATTTCCATCTTGATGTTTTCTTTTTGCGCGTTAGAAATAAACATGATGTCTCCGTTCTAATCAAAAAGGGATGTCAGAATCATCAGCAAAGCCAGTTGTCATTGGCTCAGGCGGTGCTGCTGGAGGCGCTTCCTTGATGCCAAGGCGTTGCCACTCAGGTGAGGCTTCAATCTTTTTCTTGAGGTGTTCGCTGAACTTGGCAAACAAGTCCATGTCAGGATCCTCGAGATTAAAAATCTCGTTGGGGTTCACGCCTTGTGGCAGGCCAGCTTGCTTGATCATGGATGGAACTGGACTCACGCCGCTCACGTTCACATACATCTTTCCGTCTTGGCCAGCACGTTCGATCACGTTCAACATGCACCACGCGCCAAGGACGTTTTTAAGGTCAAAACGGCGCATTTCTTCATTAGAGAAGGGCTTACCCCGCCACGACTGCAAATCAAGCCTTAAATTGGCCTTATCGCTCCACGACAGCGTGTAGTTCTTAAAGATGGCAAACGGACGGCCGTCACGCATCTTGATCTCTTTTCCTGAGTCGTCTGTGCCGTGGATTTCCCAACCCAGCATGATCTTGTGCAGGAACTTGACTTGGCCCATGTACTCAGTCTTTTGAGTGCCAAGGTCAACGATGCGGTAGCACCGTGCGAGGTGCATGCCGGGAGGGGTGGCCTCAAAAGAACCACCGCGGTCTTCAACAAAAAAGCTCATAATTTTCTCCATAAAAAAAGGTCAAGAAATAAAACGATGAACGCCGCTAAGTAAACGACGAACATCACACGTTCGTAGGGGGTGTAGTTACGCTTCATAGGTGATCGCCAGCATGTTTGCCAGTTGGTCGTCAATCTTGCGCATCTTTGCCTCGTAGTCTTTTTCGAGGTCAGACTTCTTCTTCAAGATGTTGGTCACCATGTCGGCGGCAATGTCGCTCTTCTTGCGGAAGTCAACATCAACGACAGACTCACCGACCAAAAGATAGTCGGGGTTCCAGTCGCGCAAGTTGGTAAGGATCAGATCGCCGGGCTTGGCGTCTTCGAGGTTGTCGATGCCTACTGAGGCGTAGGTGGACAGGAAAATGTAAACTGGCAACTTCATGATTCACTCCTAAATGCAGAACTTTCTGCGCTAAACCGTTCGAATTGAACGTGATGAAATTCTAACATCAAATTAAAGCAAGTTGTAAACACTTCTTGCAAATTATTTTTTCTTGATGTTGTTTTCTTGTAACGTGAAGTTTGTGTAGAATCGGGCTTTGGGAGTTTGTTATGACATTAAAAGAATACTTTGACAGCGATGTCCGCGGGGCGAAGTCAGAGATGGCTGAGTACCTTGGGATCACAACAACGTGGCTGGCGCTCTTGATTGCGATGCGCCGTCAAGCCTCACCAGCGTTAGCACGAAAAATTGAAGCCGCTACAAGCGGACTGGTAACAAAAGAAGAATTGCGCCCCGACCTCTGGGGTTAAATAGTGGCCCGCTTTTGGGTGTTTTAGGAGATCAAAATGAAAGTTGTACGGTTAGATCAAATCCGCCTTGACGGCGGCACACAGATGCGTGAGCACCTTGACCAAAACGTAGTTAAAGAGTACGCAGAAAAAATGAGGGAAGGGGAGGTGTTCCCGCCATTGATCACAATGTTTGATGGCTCAACACATTGGTTGGTCGACGGGTTCCACCGTTACTTGGCCTACCAAGCCGCAGGCAAACAAGGCGCCAACTGTGAAGTTCATACCGGCACACAAGAAGACGCCATCTTCATGGCCACCTCGGTCAATGGAACTCACGGCCTTCAGCGTAGTAACGCCACCAAGAAGAAGTGCGTAGAAGTGGCTCTGGCCTCCTCTAAAACCGCTGGCTGGAGCAACATCAAGATTGCAAAACACTGCGCCGTGTCTGAGACTTTTGTGGCCGCCATTCGTGACCCGGAAGTCAAAGCCAAGCAGGCCGAGAACATGCAAAAGCACGTCGAGAAGAAGGCCAAGACCCCAGTTAAACTGGACTTACCCGAAACTGACACCCCAGTTAAACTGGACGACTTCGGCCCCTCAGACGAAGAGATTCGTGCTTCTGAACGTGCCCACAATGAATTCTTGGAGTTCATGCAAGAGGCCTTTGAGGCTGATGACGTGCTGGAAGAAACCGCTAAAGTTCTGAAGCAAACCTTGCTTGAGTTGCACCACCTCAAGATCACAAACAATGGTTTGGTTAACACCAACACCGAACTGACCAAGATGGTTAAATCCCTCCAACGACAACTCGACAAAGTTAAAAAATGACCAACGTCCTAGCACCAAGTGGGTGTGATGATGGAACTACATTCCCTGAACCACGCCCGTTCCAATCTGCCGCCCATCAAGCCCTTCGCCAAGGGTTCCGTGATGGCCACAAGAACCAGTTGATCATGGCCCCCACCGGGGCTGGAAAGACTTACCTCGGCTTGCGTATCTGCAACGAGGCCATGCAAAAAGGCAAACGTGCTGTGTTTCTGTGTGATCGCACCACGCTGATCAACCAGACCTCAGCCGCTGCCGACAACTATGGGCTGACCGAACACGGCGTGATTCAAGCGGATCATTGGAGGCGCCAGCCCCACCAGTTGCTCCAGATCGCCTCAGCACAGACCATCGCCAAGCGTGAGTACTGGCCACAGTTGGACGTGCTGGTGGTCGACGAGGCTCACACCCAGATGAAAATCTGGACTGAGTACGCCATGTCAACTGGGGCGGCTGTGATCGGTCTGTCTGCAACGCCGTTCTCGCCGGGTCTGGGAAAGATATTCTCAAACCTGATTAACGCCACCACAATGAACGAACTGACAAAGTCAGGGGTGTTGGTGCCCATGCGCGTTTTCTCTTGCACAAAGCCCGATATGACCGGCGCAAAGACCGCTGGCGGCGAATGGACGGACGTGGCGGCCGCCGAACGTGGCATGGAGATCGTCGGGGATGTTGTCTCTGAGTGGATTCGCTACTCTGAGCGCCGCAAGACGATTGTGTTTGGTGCGACGATTGCCCACTGCAAACAACTGGCCTCTGAGTTCACCCGCCATGGGATTATGGCTGCGGTGTTTACTTCGGAGACAACTGCCGCCGAGCGTGAACTACTGTTGAAAGAGTACAGGAAGCCCAACAGCATGCTGAAGGTCTTGATCAGTGTCGAGGCCTTGGCAAAAGGTTTTGACGTGCCTGACGTGGGTTGTGTGTGCGATGCAAGGCCTTTGCGTAAATCGTTGTCGACGGCCATTCAGATGTGGGGTCGTGGGCTTCGGTCATCGCCTGAGACTGGTAAGACCGACTGCATCTTGCTGGACTTCTCGGGCAACATCATCCGGTTTGCCGAGGACTACACGGAGATTTTCTTCAACGGTTTGGCCGAGTTGGATTCTGGTGAGAAGCTGGACAAAAAGATTCGCAAGGACGATGACTACGAACTGAAGGGTTGCCCGCGGTGTGGGTATAAGCCGTTCACGAAGCGCTGCATGGCGTGTGGTTTTGAGAAGAAGCCGCAAGCATTGATCGAACAACGTCCGGGGGAGATGAAAGAGATCTTCATTGGCGAAGGCAAGAATCGAAAGAAACTTGCAGACGATGCGAGGCATCTTTGGCATCAGTTATGCAGTTATGCGCGGATGCACAGCGCTCCTGAGAAGCAGTCTGGCCGTGCTTGGCACTTGTATAAAGATATTACGGGGCAAGAAACGCCGTGGCAGTTTTCGACGGCCCCGCAAGTTGAAATTACACCGGCCGTTAAGAACAAGATCACGCAGATGAACATGAAGTGGAAGAAGGGGGCAGGGAAATGAGTTTCATCGACTTTGCCCGCGCCCACGGCGTGGAAATCAACCCCGACCGGTTGTTTGCGTCCGATCGCATTCGCCGGTGCGGGACGGTTGACAAACCCCGGTCGACCAATGGTGCTTACTTTTGGGATGGCCAGCGTGGTTGGGTTTTTAACTGGTCTGAAGGTGCTCGAGTTGAGTGGTATCAAGACCCCAATGCGAAGCCATGGACAGACGCTGATAAAGACGCTTGGAAGCGCCAAAGGCAGCACGAGGCACAAAGGCGTCAGTCTGAGCAACAAAAGGCCGTAGAACGCGCTATGGAGTTGCTTAAACACGCCGAGCGCCGTTCCCATTCATACCTCGAGATGAAGGGCTTGCCGGACGAAATGGGACTTGTCCTAGAAGACCGGTTGATGGTTCCGATGCGTAACGTCATCACGAACGATTTGCAGGGCGTCCAGACCATCTGGTGGGATGATCATGAGCGCAAGTACCACAAGAAAATGATCTTTGGTATGCGGGCGAAAGATGCAGTTATGTGGATGGGGCCGCGCAACCAAGGGGCATGGCTTGTAGAGGGCTATGCGACGGGTTTGTCGCTTTTGAAGGCCTTGAGGTCGATTGGCCACCAAGATGCGGTTGTCGTCTGTTTTTCTGCGAACAACATGAAGTCGGTTGCTGAGAAGCTGCAAGGCTCAGTCAAGATATATGCTGATCATGACATCAGTGGCGTAGGAGAAAAAACCGCGCAAGAGACTGGCAAACCATATGTGATGTCTGACACAATTGGTCATGATGCCAATGACGATCATAAGCATCATGGATTATTTTCTGTTGTAAAAAAAGTGATGGAAGTGATGTAAATATGCAACCAGCTAAAACTGAAGAAGAGCGAAAAGAGCGCCGCAAAATGGCACTAAAACGCTATGCAGAAAAACATCCAGAACGAATAAAAGAAAGTCAAAAAAAGTATAAAGAAGCACATCCAGAAAAACGTAAAGCTACCGTTAAGAAATGGGCTGATGCAAACAAAGAAAGAACGCATCAAAATTACATTGATAGATACTACTCAAATCTTGAAGAATCTAGGAAACGACATGCTATAAATTCGCAAAATAGAAGGGCAAGAGTCAGAAATGCAAACGGTGTTTTGTCAAAAGAAATTTATCAAAAACTGTTTGCGTTGCAAAAAGGAAAGTGCGCTTGTTGCAGAATTGATTTGACAAAAATTAAAGCACACATTGACCACATACAACCATTGGCCCTTGGTGGAGAAAACTCAGATAACAATGTGCAGTTGTTATGTCAACCATGCAACAATCAAAAAAGTTGGCGTCATCCAGTTGATTTCATGCAATCAAAAGGTTTCTTGTTGTAAAATTTTTTCGTTGGTGGTGCACCGGGTTAGCGCCGGTGAAGTCAATTCAGATTCTTTAGTGTGATAACTACACTGCTTTATGTGAGCCACCAACACCAACACGCATGGGGATTGGGGGTGATCTCGAGAAGCACCCCACAAAACAGTCCCCAGCCGTGTTGGTTGTTGACACAACTGAATTGGTTGTGTGTATAATCCAAACATCAACGGATTGGTAACCCGTTGTAGTTCACTGAAACGCAACCGCAAACCCATTGGTGAGCGGGCTTCGTCAAAGCTGGGATGTCCTGTCAGTGCAGGCTCTCATGCGGCAACCAAGCCTAAAGCTCGTTCACCAATGGGTTTTTTGCTTTCTGGCCTACCCGTACTCCGCACGATAGCAAGCACCCCAGTCGTGGTGGCGCGGAAGGAAAGCGTAACCGGTATGCAACCGTGTGATTGATGATGGTGTAGCTCAACAAGGCGCTGGCATATATTGAAACCAGCTAGTCGGCAGACGAAGATGCGGTAGAGCGGCCTCGGCAGGGGACGGTTACGGGTTCGATTCCCGTCGCCATCATCAATCACATGGGCTAGGGGGCAGTTCCCGAATAATCCGTGCGGCTGGTCGAATCATCAAGCCGGGGGCATACGGTATCCAATCCGTAGCATGATGATCCACTCTGTGGGGTGATGCACCTTCCCTCTCTACTCCTTGAATGGGGTAGGGGGGTCTTTGGGTGATAAATAAGGAATACAGTAATTATTTCAAAGACTCGTGGTGCGTCACGAATTTGCTGTAATCTGTTGTTACAATCTTTGAGCAACAACAGGAGTGGTTATGGACAAGCTGGATGAGGTTGGTTACTTTGCGTCTTCGGTTTACTTGGTTAAGAAGCCTGAGTACTTAGACATCGTCAAGGCGTCTGCCTACAAGAACTTTGTCGATGGCCCTAGAAACGCCGTACATGACATCCAGATGGGCGCAAACATGTCCCTTGACCCCGAGGTACAGCCCTTTGCGCAATATGTCTCCCAGACCGCTTGGAACGTCTTAAATTCGCAGGGCTACAACATGACGCCCTTGGTGACGTTCTTCACGGAGATGTGGATGCAACGGCACAACCAGAATTCCGGGATGGAGCAACATCTCCATTCACAGACTCAAGTCACGGCGTTTTACTTTTTAACTGTGCCCGAGGGCGGTTGCACGATGACGCTTCATGATCCCCGCCATGCGAAAGTGTATGCAAGCATCGGAGAAAGTGACCCATCGAAATACACGGCCGCGTCGAACTCGGTGGTGTTTACGTTCTCACCCGGCGATTTAGTTCTGACGAACTCTTGGCTGCCGCACAGCTTCTCTCGCAACCAGTCTGAACAACCAACCGAGTTCATTCACATGAATCTTGGTGTGATGCAAAACCCCAACCCACCACCACAAGCTGAGGTGATCTGATGGCACACATTCAAATCAGGTTCAACAAGTCTCGAGGCCAACCGGGTAGGGGTACTCCAGATCACGCATGGCGTGTGTTTGTTGATAAAAAAGAATACCTGTGCAAAGAAGTGACCATCATGGTTGTCTGCCATTCAGAGCGTGATGGGGACGACTGGAACATCGCCTGCGAAGGCACGATAGACATCGACCGAGAAAAATCTTTGATCACGGTCATCCCTTACGCTTTAACTTAGTGTTACAATCTCTATGCCCACCGTAGGGTATTTAGGAGATTGAATGAGCGAATCAGAAGAGATGGATTACTTGGTGATGGGGCGGCGCAAGGCTGCCTTTGTTGCCGCTGGATGCCACCCAGAAGAGGCCACAGAGTTGGCCTATCACATGATGGTGCGTGACCGTGAAAACCGCGGCTCGACTAATCCATTGGATGACCGCCGTGTGTGCTTTGAGTGCAAGGGCTTGAGTGGACGTGATTGCCTGTTTGTGAAGGACAAGAAGGGCAAACCGATTCCACCGCTGAGATTCCATTTACAGCGTTGCCCACAGTTTGAATTGAAGGGGAAGAAATGAATCAATACGTTGGCCAAACAAAGACGCCGCTGGCGAAAGAATGGCGTTTAGTTGCCAAGGGGGACAACCCCATGGAAGTCGCCAAGAAAACAACTGCTCTGGCGGCTAAGGGCGAAACAATGGCTCGTGTGATGCGTGTGTCATGCGAACGCTGGGACACGGTAGAAGTTGTTCAGGAGATGAAAGTATGACTGACGAACAAATTATTGAATTGGCTAAACAGGCGTGGTCTGATGCTGGTGAAGGGTGGGTTGTAGATCGTTGGTTTAATGGCAGGGCCAAAGCGTTTATAGGCTTTGCCAAACTGGTAGCACAGCATGAGCGTGAGGCGTGTGCAAAGATTGTTGAATTAAACGCTGATGCGTGTCGGTCAGATAACGTTGCACAAATGATTATCAAATCAAACGCAGAAGCAATTCGAGGAAGAGGTGCTACATTTTTCCGTGAAGATATTAAGAAACATTTTGGAGTTGAAATGAACGAACGAATTAAAGAACTTTACTTACATGCTTTTCCACCAAGTTTGAATGATTCAACTGTATGCCGAATGAGCGCTGAAAAGTTTGCCGAGTTGATTGTGAAAGAATGTGCCGAACTTGCCAAGCATCATGTGATGAATATATCAACTTATGGTGATGCTGAATTTGTTGATGAACAGATTAAACAACATTTTGGAATTGAACCATGACTGACGAACAAATTGCAAAACTATATGACCAAGCCTTGGTTATTGAAAACAATGGTGACTATGTTGCTGGCGAATTAGACCCCGTAAAGTTTGCCAAACTGGTAGCACAGCATGAGCGTGAGGCGTGTGCAGAGTTGCGCAAAACTTTGTCAGCCATTCCAAATAGCCATGTTCCACAATTACAACCAGCAGTTGATTCTGCGCTTGATTTTTATGCCGAAAGAATCCGAGCAAGGGGACAAGCATGAAAACCTCACAGATTGCATTTTTAATGAGTGCCGTTTACCTATCCCCTAACTTGCCAATTTGGTTGGCTAATCTCTGCGGTATCGCGTGTTTCGTGGCTGCAATCATGTTGAGAGGTGAAGAATGAGAGTCATTGGCATCGACCCCGGCGCATCTGGCGCCATTGTTCTCTTGGAGGACGGCCAGCCCATCGAATGGACTGCCATGCCCACCTACAAAGTCGGCACGGCTACTCGAGTCAATGCGGCTGCGCTGTACGACTTTATTGCATCGTGCTGTGCTACTCATGTATACATTGAGCAGG
>Ga0208743_1000374_pt1 | contig 13960 bp, 17 predicted proteins | sample CryBogCBH04Jul08_FD_184615 | JGI IMG/M metagenome (GOLD analysis project Ga0208743, IMG submission 184615) | Freshwater microbial communities from Crystal Bog, Wisconsin, USA - CBH04Jul08 (SPAdes) (version 2) | ecosystem: Environmental > Aquatic > Freshwater > Lake | place: Crystal Bog...
TCGGCATCGAGCAGCCAGGCACCATCGCGCTCGACGTAGAAAGCCTGTTGTTCAGCAGGAATTTCCTGCTTCGTTGCATACTTGAATTTTAGGGCCATAAATCAGGTGATTGGTTGAGGGGTTTCACTTTTGCTGTCAGCCATCGGTGGTTTCACCGGAGCTGTTGCCGGTGGTGGTTTCTGCGTTGCCAGCAGTTTGATTTCTTCATCGTTCGTGCGACCAGGTGCGATGACTTCACCGGCGCGAAACAGGTCGAGCATCGTGGCCTGACTGATGGCACCGGCTTGCCATGCGGCCACGAGCGCGGTGATCTCCAAAGCCGACATGCCGGTGATACTGAAATCAGTGTTCAGACTGGCGAGGACAAGGTCAGGACCAATGGCGTCAGGAATGGGTTCAGTGGAGTTCCACCAATAGACCCAGCGCAGCACTTGCGTCAGCGAAGAGCTGATGCTGAGAGAAACGGTGTTCAGGATGGAATTCTCACCACTCTGGCGAAGCTCGATGGCAGCGGCGGTTTCACCAACGCGCTTCTTGGATTCCAACATTCGGGTGCCGAGCACGGCCATAAGCTGCTCGTCACGATCCATCGCACGTTCAAAGGTCATCAGCCCTTGACCGTGAAATTCCAAAAAACCTGCCGTCGCGCCGGGTAAATCAGCCACCCATGCCGTGCTGCTGCCAATGTGCAGCGACGATTCCTTCGGGAACCCGCTCACCCAAGCCGTGGGCAGTGCAGTGAAATGCATCCCATGCTTGTAGTCAGCATCCAGACGGTAGTGATCCAGATTCTTGAAGATGATGTCAGCCAGCGGAATCTTGTCCACTTCGGGCAGGGAATGGCGCGGACCATGAAAGACAAAGGGAATCAGCGGCAGCGATTTGCCGAGGCGAAGCGGCGTGATGGTGTCCACCAGCTTCCATTCCTTGTTGGATTGGCTGGACGATTGACCATTCCCAAAGATGCCATTCCAGAACGAACGACTGATAAAGCCGCTACCAGAGCCTTGGCTCTTGGGCAGGAGTTGCCAGATTTCGACAAGGTAAGACCAGTCGGCTTTGGTGTTGTCAGTCGCACCTTGCGGCGGCACGAGCTTGAGAACGCGAAGTTGCTGGATGTCTTCCCGGATAAAGGGATCAGAATCAGCGGTAGATTTCTGACACGTCTCCTGGAGCACGACCAGAGTGAGGACGTTGCGACCGTTCACCCGTTCCGTCTGCCAGTTGATGATGTCTTCAGCGGTGTAAGCGACAGCGTAAGCGCGCTGCTCGGCTTCCTCGTTCCAGTCAATCAGCGTGCCAGCACGACCGACATTGATGATTTCGGTGACGAGTTTCTTGGAGAAAGCAGAAAGCGATGTGCCAAGCATGTCGGCGTCCTCGACAAACTCGGTGAGTGCATCAGCGATGCCGCCGGATTCAGGAAGTTTGAAAGTTGGATCACGGCGGAAAATCAAACCGACAAAACCATCAGCGGTGCGGGCAGTGGCGTTGAAGAAAGAAGCACGGTTTTTGTAGGCGAGATATTCCTTGTCATCCTGACAATCCAGACGCGGCAGATACTTTTCACCAGCGGCTTTGACGGCATCCTCACCAGCGAAAACATCACGCGCACGTTGCCACGCAACGATGTTCGCGTCGTAATCAAGATGGGTAGAGTTCGCCGGCACGAGCGAACTTTAGCATCGGTTTTAGAAAATATTTTCGCCCCTCAAAAACACTCGCGCACAATTACGCACACAATGTCATCACCCACGAACAGGAATGCATAATTTTGTGCAAAAATAAATTTGACGGATTTTAATTCGGCATCGTGCCAGCAATTAAATAAGTTCGCGTTGCTCAATAGGAAGTTAGTTCGCTGCGCTCAGCAATGACGAGTCGCGCTTCAATTTCACGGTTTCCATTCACGAATGCCAATTTCCGCGCGCGGACGCCGACGCTCATGCGCGGCCAGCCGGCTGACGCCGTCTGTCGCCGCGCACCGGCACGCCTTCACAGGTTTACGAAAGTCACGGTCGGCGTGCCTTTCGCTGACAGCGCGCGCGATTTGGACGAGATAGGTTCGCGAATGATTTGGTTCCAAGAAATGCATTCAGGTTCGCCATGCTTTACCGCGCTGTCCGGCGTCGAACTCCTCGTCGCTCACGCTCCTCGTCATGGTGTGATTGGTCACACTTCCGGCAGCGTGACCAAAGGTCGCGAGACTTCGTCCGGCCAGGTGCAGCATTACGACGCGAGGCGTTGCCTGTCGTCGAGGACAAGCAATAGAGGATTGGCTCCCTACGGTCGTGGATAGTTTGCTCGCTGCGCTCGAAAGGTTAATGGTTGGTTTTTTGTGTCGGCAGCTTCGTTTCCAGTGCCGATTTTTTCTGCTCCTGCGTTTCTTTCTGTCGCCCTCACGGCCTTGCCCAATCACACCAGCCCGCCATTGCGCGGCTCCTTCTGAAGACTACTTCCACGCAGGAGGGCTGGGGGCGCGGCTTTTTCGTGAAGGGCGACAGACCGAATACGCACAGCAGAGCAGTAAAAAAAAGCACATGAAAACTACATCACAAAAAAAGAACTCAGAGCTCGTGAGCCGAGCCGCACAGTTGACCAGTGACACCGCGCCGTTGGCGCAGAGCGCAGCCGCGAAGCCGGACACCCGACTTCCGATTGATACCGAGGCACGGAAGGCAAACCGGACGTTGCCCACCGACAAGGTTTTGGCCTTGTTGCACACCGTCAATCCCGACCTGTTCAATCTAGCCGAGGTGGTCGGCAAGTGGATTTGGGTTTCCTTCAAAGAACAGCCCGCCGCCAGTTTGCGGCAGCAGTTGGCGCAGGTTGGTTTCCATTGGAACCGCGAGCGCCAAGCATGGCAGCACCCGTGCGGAGCGTTCCGTTTGCGTGGTGCCGGTGACCCGCACGAGAAGTATCCCACCTATTACCCCGGCGACCAACGGCCTGCGTGATCTTCACCACAGGATATTTATGACCAACATTTACACCCTTCGCGCTGGCGACGTTGTCGAGTATGCCGGCCAGCCCTGCCAAGTCATCCGCGTGAGCGATTGCGCCGCCGTCATCGCCGTGGTTCAGAAGCCGCGCACCATAGTCCCGCGCTTTGGCAAGCCGGTGACAATTCAGCCCAGCCCCAAGCTGGAGCGCATTTCTGCACAGTCTGAAATTCCCATTCTTAACCGCTGATATTATGAACACAGAACAAAACGAATCACCCTTCGGCCCTGTCATCTATGCCTACACGCGAGCGCAAGCTGTCGCCGACGGCGTGCAGGTCGAAGTCACCAAGACCGCCAAGGAAGCCGGAATCAGCTTTCCGGTGTTCCTGACACGGACAGTGTTTGACGCCTACGTCGCCGTTCCCGCTGGCGTAGAGTGCCAGGACGAAGCCGGACGGCTTTGGGACATCGTCTGGATGTTGCGCTTTGCCATCCTCCGCAGCCACGGCCACGCCGACCGCGTGCCGGTTGCCTTGTATGTTCGCAACGACAACCACCGCGCCAAGCTCATCAAGTTGATTGCCACTTGCGGCCCGCTCGACATGGATGACCCGCAGCCAGCCATCACCGTGATGATGCCGGACGAAGATTGACCACCCACAACGCCGCGCGTGACAGGCGCGGCTTTTTTACATGAATCAAGACCTGATGTTTTTTGAAGCCGAAGCCGAAGCCGCAGAGGCAGCGAAATGCGACGCCCAACGCGCCGCCGAGCAGCACGAGCGCGAAGCCAAAGCTGCCGCGAAAGTTTTATTGCAAGTCGCCCGCGAAAAAATCAAAGCCGAGAAACTCGCCAAGACCGAAGATTGGCGCCGCCGCACCGCGCAGGCCCGCACCTACAAGAGCCCCGACGAACACGCCATGTGCGGCATCCGCTGGTATTGCCGCAGCCAAAAAGACCGCGATACCGGTTGCTATTGGCACAACTGCCACAAATGCGGCCAGCCCTTGATTTACACCAGCGACCCAAATGCCAAGCCGCAGATTTGCAAATCGGAAACGGCCTGAACCTGTCAATGCAACAATAGTTGCACCCCATAAAATTTTTCGCGGCTTCGCCTTGATGGCTCGCCGCGATTTTTTTATCGGGGATTACGCATCCCCAAACCTTGCGCCAAAGGTCGTAAACCTCTGGACTCCAAACCTTGACGAGACATATTATAAGAACCACCGAAACCAAATATGTTAGCCATTACAATTGTTTTGATATTGGCGCTATGCGCACTCACGGAGACACGCCGCCAAACCCGCGAGATTATCGGCCGATATATTGAAAGGGGAAAGCAGAAGATTCCTGAGAGCATTCAGACAGCCAAAGAGGATGAATTGAGTTTGCGTAGTGCTCTGCATAGTTCCAATGTTTGTCTATGGATCATCGCCGGATTTAGTGCTGCGGAACTCATTCACCGTATAATTACAAATGAATGATCCAGAGGCATCGCCCACCACCCCAGCGCGCATTCCACGCGTAACTGGTATTCGTGTCGAATATGATGATGGCAGTTGTGACACTGTCAAACCAAGCCAAGTTAACCCGATAATGCTTTACGGACTAGCTCGCAACCGACCGGATTCAGTTTCCAAGCCAGCGGCATATACAGCAGGCGCTGTTGCTGGTCTGCTGTTTCGCACTGCTGTAACCGGTGAACGCACGGAGAAACCATTTGATGACCCCAGACTAATTGAAGTTCTCAGCCATTGGTTTGAACCGCCGCAATCACCGTGAGGATCAGTGGAATTGAAATGCCTCAATCGCCGGCCAGGCTCTAGCCAATTGTGTTCGCGTGCGCTCAATAGATACGAACGCGCCAACCCATTCACGGTTTCCATTGGCGAATGTTGTGCGGAGTTTTGTTGTGTTCGCTTCGCTCAATAACTCAGGCCGCACATCAGGCGCGTGCGCGGTGCCTGACACTCACCATCGCGGCTGACGCCGCTCGGACGGGCCGCTTCACCGGTTTACGAACGTCACACTCGCGGCCCTTTCGCTGCCCGCGCGCACGCGTAGGGCGTCGCAAGTTGGCGAAAGTTTTCCGCGCCATTCAACCGTTCAGGTTGGCGGATGATTCAGGCGCGGGCCAGGCAGGGAAAAGTTAGTGGGTTGATTCCCTGTCGCTATCGCTCCACCCAAAAAAAATGCCCGGCGTCACAGCGTCAGCGCTTAAGCTCGTGCCTCGCTTCAAGTGCCGACCCTGTTCCGCCAGCGGCCTGGCCGGACTCACCTGCTTTCCGACCGCTCCACTTCACTGCCGCGTCCGCAAACGACGGCGGAACGCTATCGTTACGTTCCGACGGTCAAAAACTGGCGAGACCGGATAAAACCGGCCACGCCCAACGGTGGCAGTCTGCAAAGACCCTCGTCGCTGCGCTCCTCGCGCGGCTCGAACCGTCGTTACACTCCGGTTCTCGCTGATCGCGCTCGGGCGAGCGGGGAAAGACAGGCCGCGATGCTCCGCATATCGGCCAAGGCAACCAATAGGCCGCGAGACTTCGTCCGGCCAGAAACAGATTACGGCGCGAGGCGATGCCTATCGCCGAAGGCAAATGCAATAGCACCGCAAGGCTTCGCCCGGTGCAAGCCACCATGATTATTCGTGAGACCGACCAGCTTTTGATCGCTCCGCTAATCTTTCGCTGCATTTCATTGCGCTCCAGAGCGCTGCACTCCCAAAACTGGCCGGACTCACTGCGAAAACCAATTTAGACCGACACCCCAGCGCTGGGCTTCGCGGCCTGCTGTCTCAGGTTTGACCCTGACACCCGCAAACTGGCCATCATTCCGCTACGCTCCAGCGTCGGGGAGTCGGGGAATATTGTCGTCCCGCTGGCGCAACGACGCCAGGGAACGAGTCCAGACGCCCCGAAAAATATCGTGAGCTTCGCGGCTCCGTTGTCATGCAGGAATGCTTCCGGGACAATCACACAACACACTTTGTGGGTGACCCTCCGGTCATTTATTCCGGGCGCACAGGGAACCCCGAGACCCTGTGCTGGAAGTAAATGCCCCACAAAGTGGCGTTGTGTGCTATCCCGCTGCTTCACTGTCACACCGATAGCTCCGCCGTCCCCGGCGGTCGCGCTACCGCCCGTGGCGCTGCTATCGTTGCGCCAGCTTGCAGGCATCCTTCACGCCAACTCCGCCGCTCCGCTGTTTTGAAAAATTAGTCGGGGCATATTTCCCCCAAATTGCCCCCACCCATCCCTTGCGCTTTCGACCCTTCCATCCCCAAGGGTCGGCGCTGGGGCGTGATTGGTTTGATGGTCGGCCACACGTTGCGGCACTTTGACAGGCGTTCAGGGTTGGCCTCTAGTGTTAAAAACCGCGCAACTTCCGTTGCGTGACCGTCCGCACCTTCGTCGCGACCGCATACCGCAGCGCATCCGCGCAATCATCACCACCGATGCCGTCCTCGTCGGCATCCACTTTCAGCACATCTTCCGGCCGGTTCGGATCGTGTTGCAGTGTCGGCAGGGTTTCAATCAAACGGCCGCACCGCTGGTGAATAAAAAGTGTCGGACGAATCCCGGCCTCGACATCACCGAACCGAGTCAGGATTTCCGCCCAGCCGTTCACGCGATCGGTGTTCGCGCAGCGCAGTGAAATGCCATGCTTCGCATACTGCGCGGCGATGGTGGTGCCGTCGCTCTGGCGCGAGAACACATCCGCGCCGGCCACAATACGTTTCAGATCCCCGACGGTTAATTTATGGTCGCCGATTTTGTGCCGGGCTACCATCGCCTTGATTGCCGCCGCGTGGCGCTCCGGCAGCCAAAGCCGTTCCGCGTGTTCGTCCACGACGAAAATATTCCCGTCGCCATCGGTGCAGCACAAAAGAGCGACGGTGTAATGCGCGAACCCGTAGTCCAAAGCCATAAAAAATTCACGGGCGCGAGTTTCATCAAAATCGGCAACGACATGAACTTCGCGGCGAAGCGTTGTGAAGTATTGGCCGGCGGCAATGTCCCAATCGCCGTCGAGCCAGGCACGCTTTTGCCAACCGGTGAGGTTCTGCAGGACGCGGATGTATTCAGGATTGTTCCTCCAGCATGATGTTGCGTTGCCCCGCGCCATCAATGAGCGCGTTCATCGCGTCCTCGTTCGCCATTTCGTGGATCAGCGATGCCGAGTGCATCAATTGGCGCGGCATCGCCGCGTCCGGTTCCATGAACACCGCGCCCAGGTGTTCATAATCAATCGGCCCTTCGACGTTCGTCGCCGGCAGCGTGAAGTTGCGCTGGGCGAGATATTCCCGATGCGGCGTGAGCCAATGGTTCAGGAATTTTGGATTGATCCGGCGAAACGTCGCCGGATGCGTGAACAAGTTTAGGTTTGCCATAGTGCTGCTTTCTCACTGATCGCCCGTTTTATTTCTGGGCGTTGAGACACTTGCTTTTTGGCTGAACCACCCCAATAATGGAGTTGTAACTATTCACGCCGGTCGGCAACGAGCCTCGGTTTGTTTGCTGATCTCGGTTGGGCCGCAGGACGCGCTAACGTCTTGCGGCCTTTTCCGTTCTAACCCACAAGGGTCAAAATTATTTCTATAACTAAATTCTTCTTCCGTTCTGATGAATTTTTTTTACGTGCGTATTCGCACTTCAATTTCATTTTTTTGGTGCAAGTCTGAATCAGTCAGCATATTCTCGCACCAGACACAATCCATGAAACCAATGGCGGAAAAAAACGGCGAGCTCCAATGGAGGTTTATGGACACCACAACCTGTAGTGTAGCCGACCCAAATTCATTGTCGGTTCCGATTTTTTTTCAAAATAGTTCCAAAGAACACTTGCATTCTTACCGCTAAAATGGAAATGTGTCAATACATACATGCAAGTTTTCTTCCACCGCTGGCAAATGCCGAAGAATTGGAGCGAATTCAAGCAGCCTGTGCGCAGAGTCAAACAGTTATGTTCAAGGGCACAGCAAGTGAATGGCTCGAGAAGAATTCAATCCCTGAATCAGCACTTCGTGAAGCAATTATTCAGCACATTAAGGCGGGTAAAAAAGTATTTCATAAATACGAATCAATTTTTTCCAGAAAACCAAAAAAAGGTAAACGCGAACTTATTCCCGATGATGTTCAGGCCAATGTTACAATTTCCGAAGGTGATGATATCTATGTCGAAATTTGGCTTGAATCAGACGATTTAATAACGGTTTACGCACATGACCATAAGCCGGGACCAAGATTACCACAAATATGAATCCTCCAAAACCAACCAAGACACTGGCCGGGAAACCGTGCCGCGAATGTGGGGAAGGCAAGTTTGAACAAATCCAGATCACCCATCTCGCAAAAATCCCAAACGACAATCCCGTCACCGTCGCCGACATCTGGGTGGATCGCTGTGACAAATGCGGCGAAACCCTGTTCCCAGGTGAAACCGTTCAATACATCGAATCTGTAGTCGCCGAATCCACAGAACAACTGACAGGACAAGAACTTGAACAAATTCGTGAAATACTCGGCGTCCATCGTCAGGACGACATGAGCGAAATACTCGGCTTGGGCGAAAAAACTTTCCACAAATGGGAAAGTGGTTCGCAAGTTCCTACTCGCTCGATGTCCTATTACATCCGCGTGCTTGCACAATTTCCTGCGGCGTTCGAATGGCTGAAACAGCGCGGCTGGCGGGGGGTAAATCGAATTGCCGATTACAGGGAAACGTCAGACTTGGAAGCCATGTTTCCCGATCTTAAAGATCTATCCGGCTTTCAGTGTTCGGTCAGAACAAACGATAATCAGACTGGATGGAATCAAAACATTCGCAATCCAGCACTGGGTTTAAACCGTGTAGCTATCCTTTGCAAATGAAACCTTTCTGGATCACGTTTTATTCCTATAAAGGCGGCGTCGGCAGATCACTCTCGTTAGCCAATATCGCGGCAATGCTCGTGCAAAGAGGTCGCAGTGTTGTTTTGATTGATTTTGATTTGGAAGCACCAGGCTTGGATAGTTTCAAAGATTTTAATACCGTCGCCAATAAGCCAGGAGTTGTTGAATATGTAACAGAGTTTGAAAACACCAAAAAAGCTCCTGCTATAAGTAAATATGTCCATCCATGCACGCTTGAAGGTAATTTGCGAGGCAAGCTATGGATTATGCCGGCCGGCAAAAAGGATGGCGCTTACAATTCGGCGCGAGCAAGTCTGGATTGGGTTAAACTCTACAATGATGGGATAGGAGAGCCGTTTGTTGAAAATTGGAAAGCAGCCATTGCCCGTGAATTCAAGCCAGATTTTGTTTTAATCGATTCCCGCACCGGCCTGACTGATGTGGGGGGAATTTGCACATTGCATCTTCCGGATTTGGTTGTGCTGTTGTTCGGTCTCAATGAGCAGAATGTCAATGGCGTTGCCGCCGTTGCAAAAACGATTTCGGAATCGGATTTTAAGCGGGTACCGCAATTACATTACGTGGCTTCACCGGTTCCAAACCTTCCGCGCGATAAGGAGAGTCCGCTCACAAAGAGGTTTGCTGCCGCCACGGCATCTCTTGGAGTAACCATTGAATCAACCATCCGCTACCAACCAAGCGCGGCACTATGTGAAAAGATTTTTGTGCTGGATGAACAGCCGGAATCACAGCCCATCGTCCGGGATTATCGGGAACTGTTAAAGAAACTGATAGATTTTAACCGTAATGGAATTGATTTTTTAATCTCACAGACAAACGAGGCGATTAAAGACGTTGACGTCGGAAGGGGCGAGCGGCTTTTGCTGATATTGGAGAAAGATTTTCCCGATCACGCTGAAAGTTTGACGTGCCAGGCTAGGTTGAAAATGATGTTAGCCGCACCTGAAGAGGCGATGGATCTAGCTAATCGCGCACTGGAAATTGATCCTGCATATCCAGATTCATTTAATTGGCTGCTACAACAGTATCGAAAAAAACAAAACCATCCAAAAGCCTTGGAGATTTGCAATTATGTTCTCCAACATTCCGATCAACTTCCGCCATCACGTCAGGCGATTATTCAGGAATGCCGGGCCGAGTCCGGCATGGCTGCGGAAGATTATGCTGCGGCAGTGGAATCCTTTACATTTTGCTTAAATCGAGAGGTCAAAGGAGACAAAGTCCCCTCCAGATTGTTGATTTTTGCATTTAATTTAACGGAGGCATCAAGAAGGAAACGACTGCTTGTATCGGCCCATGCGTGGAAACAAGTTATTGATTTTTTTGACTCTGCTGGCGAAATAAGTGCGGCTCCCTTGAGTGATCAAGCAAATCGCTGGCAAGCCATCTATATTGCTTTTGCTTTGACCGGTAATATCTCACGCGCCCGCGAGTCACTGCTAAAGGCTGGCCATGCGGCGGAGTTGCTTGGTTCGGCCGAGGATATATTCACGGTTAAAAACTATACAAGTGTTCCCGTGAAGGAATGGCTCGCCATCAACGACGAAATGCTCGCCGCCCTGGATCGCGGCGAACTTTGGGACGGCATGAAGTTGCCGACCACACAGTCCTGACCCCAATGTCCGACACGCCCGAACAAAAAGCCCGCGTCGAGATAGATGCCAAGCTCGTCGCGTCCGGCTGGCTGGTTCAGAACCGTGAAGACATGGATCTCACCGCCGGACGCGGTATCGCCGTCCGTGAGTTCCCGATGAAGTCCGGTTTTGGCTTCGCCGATTATTTGCTCTACCTCGACCGGAAGGCGCTAGGCGCTGTGGAAGCTAAAGCCGACGGCCCGTTGACCGGCGTGGAAGCCCAATCCGCCAAATACGCCGCCGGTCTGCCGGCCAACCTCCCGGCGCATCACCGTCCGCTGCCGTTTCTTTTTGAGTCAAACGGCGCCGTCATCTTTTTCACCAACGGCCTCGACCCCAAGCCGCGCAGCCGTAAAGTATTCAGCTTCCCGCGTCCGGAAACGCTCGCCGAATGGGTCGCGCAGCCTGCTCAGCTCCGCGAACGGTTGAAAGAACTTCCGCCCCTGGAAGAAACCGGCCTGTGGAAAGTGCAGGTTGAAGCCATCACCAGCCTGGAAAAATCCTTCGCCAAGGCCGACCCGCGTGCCCTGATCCAGATGGCCACCGGCGCGGGCAAAACTTTTACCGCCGTCAATAACACTTACCGACTGCTCAAGTTCGCCGGAGCCAAGCGCGTCCTGTTTCTCGTGGATCGCGGCAACCTGGGCAAACAGGCCGAAGACGAATTTGCCAATTTCACCCCGCTCGACGACACGCGGAAATTTCCCACGCTCTACACCGTCCAGCGGCTGAAATCCAACGCTATCAATCCCGCCGCCAAGGTCGTCATCACCACCATCCAGCGCCTATTCTCCATGCTCAAGGGCGAGGCCGAATTTGACGAGGCGAACGAGGAAGGCTCCGGCTTCGATTCCGCCAAACCGTGGAAAGGCGAACCCGCGTCACCGAGCAAGGTGCAACCATCGTGGCCGATCCCACCGGCGTCTATGTGGACAAGCGCCAGAAACTGACCCGTGCCGAGCGCATTGAAAAACTGCAGACCGATTTGACCTACACGGCGACCGACCTCGACCGCGATGTCGTCAACGAAAGTCAAATCCGCACCGTGATTCGTGAATATAAGGACAAGGTTTTGCCCGATGCGTTCCCCGAACGCTCCGAAGTCCCCAAGACGCTCATCTTTGCCAAGGACGATTCCCATGCCGACGACATCGTCCGCATGGTCCGCGAGGTATTCGCTGAGAAAAACGAGTTCTGCGAAAAAATCACCTACCGCACCGGCTTTACGCGCAAAGAGGAAATCGTCACCGACGAATCGGGAGTTGTGGTGAAAGATGACAAAGGCCAGCCGGTCAAAAAAACTACATGGGTCAAAACCTCCAGCCTCACGCCGGATGAAATCCTGACCAATTTCCGCAATAGCTATTTCCCGCGCGTCGCCGTCACCGTGGACATGATTTCCACCGGCACCGATGTCAAACCCATTGAGTGCGTGTTTTTCCTGCGCAACGTCAAGTCCGCCGGGTTTTTCGAGCAGATGAAGGGGCGCGGCGTCCGCGTGATCTCCCCGGACAAATTGAAAGTCGTCACGCCCAGCCAATCAGAAAAGTGCGTCTCTTGCTGCCAGAGCGTTCTGATGTTTTCCACCTGCGAACGCTTAGAAACGGGTAGCTTCATCGGTTGCGTTTTTGGCCCCTTATTATCGACGATGGACATGAATGGATACTAGGGAAAAACCAATCAGCGTCAATTGCGCCTTGGATTAATTATTCAAGCAGCAAAGGACACTTGTTGCCGAATTACGGTGACGGCCAAGTTGGCGAAGGTGCCGCCGGTGGAATGTCGCCTTCAGAATCCTCGTCGGCTTCGGAACCGGCAAGCAAACTGTATGGGGTGTTGTGTTCAATCGCGGCGCCATCATAATCATCCATATTTCCATGGTTTAATATGCGATTTTCAACCTGGGCGGCCTCATCCTCGGCCTCATCGAGTAAAATCCTAATCCTAAGAAACTCATCTACCAGACCGTAAGTTCCATTGTCCAGCATGGATAGAATATTATTAGAGACAAACCATTTTATAGTTTCCTTCTCAGCAATTCTGAGCGCGCTTTTTTGAATTATTCTTGTTGGAAAACCGTTTCTAGCAGCCGATAGCAGCAAACGCATATTTTCTGTATGGCCATGAATTTCCAAGTTGTGAATGACGGATTCATATACATGACTACGATCCTCGTAACAGATGGTGCGAAGGGAATTTGTCAAATCACGAACGTCAATCACTCCATTGGGATCGTTGTTTTCATGCTCAACCACATGTGACCCCATTAATTGTAAAATGTGAGGGTGGCCGCCAGACAAACCTACAATCCTATCAACTACAATTGGATCTATCTTGATTTCCAAACCGATGGCTTCAGCTGTTTTAACGAGCGTTTGCAATTTGGTATTGATCAATTCCGTGGCATCGTCCTGCTCCATAGGAGCAAGAGACATGACCTTGTAAAAAAAACGATTAACCCCTGCATCTTCATCAACCATGTGTTGAAAATAGGGACTGACACCGGCCATCAAAAACCTGACCCGTTTTACGCCGGACTGTTGCAGGTGTGTCGTTAGGGCGCGCACAAGGCGCGCAATTGGCGGAGCACACTTGTCGGCTTCATCAATGGCTAAAATGAGCAATTCCTGGCCTTGGAATAGCATGTCCATATTTTTCTTTTCCAGTAGCCTGATAAGCCCTGATAGGTGCCGGCCGGCAGTAAAAAAACGACAGACCTCGGCGGACTCTATCTCTACAATTTTTCCGAAATTAAATTTAATTTTTTTGGATTTTTCGTCAACGTCGGCAAACGATTCAAGAATCAGCCTAGCGGCGTCATCCACGGTCTTGACGTCCTTGTTGCCGACAGCGATAGCAGAAACGGCTTTATGGGACGTTTGAAAACCTTCCATCGACATACGAAGCTGACTTAACAATGATGATTTACCAATTCCGACAGCGCCCTGAATAGCCACGGAACCCTGCATTAAACATCTTTGCAAAGTCCTCAGCTCTTGAGCTCGCCCGTAAAAATCCTCGGGATGCGCTGCAATTTCAGACGGCGTAAATGGGTTTGTAAGCATAGAGTTTTTGTGGAAAAGCGAAATGCCTATTTCTTAGTTCATTTTTAGTTTACGCCGTTGATTTAGGGAGTTTTTTGGCGATTTTGGTGAACAGGTCGAAGGCGGTTTCCAACTCGTCGGCGATTTCGGTCGCGAGAATGTCGGGGGCCGGGAGTGAATCGGTGTCAGTCAGGCTTTGGTCTTTGATCCAAAACAGGTCGAGGCTCAATTTGTCTCGTTTGACCAACTCGGCGTAATCGTAGCAACGCCAGCGACCGTCGGGATTGGCCTCGCTCCAAGTGGCCTTGCGTTTGTGCGTGGCTCCCGGTTTGTAACATTCGACGAACTCGTCGAAATCTTTGCGCGTGAGGGGCGACTGTTTTGGCGTGAAATGCTTGTTCGTCCGCAGGTCATAGAC
>Ga0208743_1000383_pt1 | contig 13757 bp, 10 predicted proteins | sample CryBogCBH04Jul08_FD_184615 | JGI IMG/M metagenome (GOLD analysis project Ga0208743, IMG submission 184615) | Freshwater microbial communities from Crystal Bog, Wisconsin, USA - CBH04Jul08 (SPAdes) (version 2) | ecosystem: Environmental > Aquatic > Freshwater > Lake | place: Crystal Bog...
TTCAGCATTCCAGCTCCATGATTTTTTTTGCAATGGCAATATCTGCAGGAGCTAACTTGTATTCAAGCAGTGAGGTGATAGGCACCCACTCAATTTTATCGTGGACCGTCAAGGTGAAATTATGGTCAGCTATAACCGTAAGCAGCGCCAAAAGCTTTATTGCACCCTCCGCGTATTGGTATTCACACGGGGTTGAGTGAAATTAAATACTATGAATTTCATCAATATCACTCCTTATTGTAAGAAAAATATTTTCGATATAGAAGTAACATTGTAGATTTTAATTTTTGTCATATAGAAGGGTGATGCCCTCATTTCTTCTATTATTTTATGGGACGGCGGATGTCCTACCTCCGGTTGTACGTTGATACTGTTCGGTTATGGTCGTTCCATTCCCCCCGAACAATAATCCATTACAATCATAAAACAAGGAGAACCCCATGAGCTGTAAATTTGATACTGTTCCGGTAGAGTCCGATACGGTAATAATCTTGAGTTTGGAGGCGACACTTGATGAGTACGACGTTCTCTATCAAAAGTGGTCGTGGGAGAATATCTATGCGGAAAGCTTCATTTTTGCCTCGCAAGATGTCGCTATTATGAGTGATGACGAGCTTAAGGAATTTGCCCGTTCTTCACCCATGATCAAGCCGGAGAGTAGTGTTACCTTAAAAAGAGGTGAGCAATTCACCTTTGTAAATTTTAACTTTGTCAGTTCGGAGGGCGAATAAGCTATGAGCAAAATTCTTTACATTGATATGGATAGCGTTCTGGTTGATTTCAAGTCAGGGATTGAAAGGCTTGAGTTAGAAGAGAGGGTAGCCTATAAAGATAACCTTGATGATGTGCCCGGCATATTTGCCCTTATGGATCCGGTCGAAGATGCCATAGAGTCATACCACGACCTTGCCGGTCGGTTTGATACCTATGTCCTTTCAACAGCCCCGTGGAATAACCCCAGTGCCTGGTCAGACAAGCTCCATTGGGTAAAAAAGCATCTTGGTGCTCCTGCTCACAAGAGGCTTATTTTGACACACCATAAAAACCTCAATATTGGGGATTATCTTATAGATGACCGGGTTGCAAACGGTGCAGGTTTATTTACTGGTGAACATATCCAGTTCGCCACCGAACAGTATCCGGATTGGAAAGCAGTTATCACATACTTAAACGGTAAAGAAAACTGAGTATGGGGATGCACATAAACAACAGTAAGACCCAATGGATTGACCGTAATGCGTTGTTACAGTCAGTAACCGAGCATTATGGACCTCCCCAGCTTTTGAAGCAACCCCTAACTCCTCGAACAACTCCCTTTCCAGGCACTCTTGAGGCGTTTCCCAATATTCCTGAGTTGTGCCATTAGTGCGAAAGTTCGGAATCCAAGAGTTTTCCAAGCATGCTGCTCGAAAAATCACCGTTATCCATCTGCATCACGTGCACCTCACCGGTTTGTTCATCACGGATGTGGCCTCATGTACATTCAGTAGTTCTTTCCGGGGCTGCCGACAATGGGTTTCAGCGTACTGCCGGGCCTCGGCCAACAGCAACTCGAGCTCATGTTCCGTATGAGCACTGCCGATGTGCTTCAGGAAAGAACGTTGCTTCCCCTTGTTTTGGACTACCTGAACGGCAGTCGCTCCGGACTTGGTCCGAACGGTTCTGATTGTCAAGTCTCCGCGCATGGCTCAAAGATACCATTAGTGCGAAAACTCGAGAACCAGAAAATGCTAAAAACAATGAAAATAATAACTTAATTTTTTGTGCCCGCTGATTTTCAGAAAGTGGCACAAGTCAGGAAAAAATTCGGATTAAAATTTAGCATGTCATCAGAAACCAGATAAGTGATTTGCCCTAACAATAACTTTGTAACTGCAGTTTGTTAAAAATAACTTCCACTGCAGACCTTACTATAATAACCCAACCTTATCGAACATCTTCTTCAAATATATCGGTCCACCATCAGGCATAAATAAAACATTCCGCTCTTCCAGATCCTCTTGCTGGCAGGTAACATTAAGCAGCCCTTCAAATCGAGTTGCAGACAGAATAAAGGCATTTAGCGTCAGTTTTGGATCACCGAGCTTCTCCTCGATCACTTTGACTTCCTTGTAAAGGCCAAGTTTTGGATCGGTAAGGTTCATCTGGCGTAACCCTTTTGGATCAATAAAGTTCAGCCACTGCTCTCCTGTAGTGTCGTCTACCAACCATAGCAAGAAGTCTGGATAGAAATTCCCGGCCAAAGCAAATCCAAGGCCCTTGGCTTTTGTGTCAGCATTGCGGAGCAGGTAGAGGCTGCGCTTACCAATAACTTGTTGCCCGTTTGGTGTCTTATAGAAAGCGTCAAGGTCTTTGACAAACTGAACTTCGCTTGGTGCATCGAATGCGAGTGGGCGCATTTTTAAGGGGGCAGCTCCATCGAAAAGTCCTGCGAATAATGGGTAATAGAGATGATGATCAAAGCTGATGGCAACCATCCGCCCGGCATTCCACTGATTTGCTTCACCCAGTTTCCCACTCGTCACCAGTAGCTGGAGTGCCCGAATTTTCTTCTCATAAGCTTCGCCATCCTCTGTATTATCGATATCAAAGTGGTAAACCTTGAGTATGGCGTCATCTTCTTCATTTATATTCACAATGTCGTAAAACTGCCCTTCATACGCAGTTTTCAATGATTTGTAAAACCGATCGGTATAATCCTGCAGTAAACGGATAAGAATATCTTCCTGTTTCCTTATATCGGCGATAGACCTTATTGTCAGCTCTTCATGGGGGATGTAGAGGGTATACCAATCATTGTGCGTCAGGCAGAAATCAACTAATCGTGCCCGCTCCAAACGGAGATTGCTCCAACTGCGCAGCTGCTTGAAATCCTGAGCCGCCAGATAAATTCGATTAAAATCAAACATTGCCATAGTCTCGCTGGCAATCTTCCCAATATTACGAATGGCGGTTTGTTCGTGAGCACTCCCTTTATTCTGCGAGCTCATTGCTTCAATCTTTGGATACAAATCGAGATCGATATGTGCCTCTTTGATTTTACCAGAAAACTCGGCAGGCACTTCGTAAAGCCATGGAAAATGAGTGCGCTTGAATCCCTTGATCTGGTTGTCCTTATAGCCGTCTTTGAGTGTCAGTGTTTTAAGCTGGTTTTTTGGGAGATTAGAATGGGTTTTGAAGTCCAACTGAATCATCTCATCGGATGTGCTGACACCTTCTTCTTTCAGGTACTCCTTGAACGTTGCCATATAACCCGCATTCACTCCGAAGATGTTCAGTGTTTCCAGTCGCTCAAGATGCACACCTTTTGGCCGCTGCTCTGGGGTGCTGCGCTTGAGTGAATACTCCTTACCTTTTAACCGCACACCCCGCCCGAATAATTGGATAATTTGAGAACCTTCACCTTTGCCCATGTTGAGCAGCCCCATCGTAGAAACTCGCCAACTGCTCCACCCTTCGGTAAATTTTCGCGACCCAATCAGAACATGAAGCCGGCTCTCTTTGCGATTGAGCGTACCGAACATCGACCCGCCAAAATCGTCAGCTTCAGTATCGAACGCTGTGAGATTTTCGGCTTCTTTGAAAAAACCGGCATCATCGCCAATATTGATCAGCCCAAACGGTTCTGCATCACCTACTCGCAAGGCCAGCTCACCCTTGCTGCTCTTCAAGTTGACCACCTTAAGCCGTTGCGGAGCATCGGTATTGAATAGCTTTCTGAGTATATCCGCATACACTTCCGTCGCATTGCTCTGCATCAAAGGAGTAAAGCGATCATGGAATATATTCTTACCTTTTGCATCCAGCAGAATTGCAGTATTTGCCATTAACTCCTTAAGCCATACCTTGGTTTTTGCCGCGTCGTTCAAAAACCCTGCAAAGAATTTGAGAACATTGAGGATATCGGAGTCTTCTCCGGCAACCGTATTGCCAACAAAAACCCAGAGAGGCTTTTCAATGTTTAAATCACTCAATTTTGCTTTGTGGGTACTCCACAGATATTGCTGCTGATAAAAGCTCAGGAGGCAAGCGGTAAAGTATTGATGGGCGATGTTCTCGTCTGTATAATCTTTATCCTTCAGATTAAGGATCAGAGACTCTTTACCGTAACCATCCTCATAGAAAAACTTGTAGGAGTAATCAAAGAGAATACTTTTAGCGTAAATCTCGCGGGTTGCCAGCGTTCGGGCCTTCCTCTTTTCATCGCTGGTCAGTACCAACTGCTGCTTTTGCACGCTCTCCAGTTTTTTCAGGTTGGTGGTGTCAAAAAGCACTTTCGATTTCTTTTTGCGCAGCTCCTCTTCCGCCTTGAGCACCGTCAATCCCTTTGCCACGGCCTGGCCGAAAGTAGCTGAATACTCAAACGCAAAACCTCCCCTGACAAGCGATTCACGGCGGCTCATCCAGGCACCTGCAGCCGTCCCTGTACCACGATGGCCCTCATCGACCAGCACCAGATTGTTTCCTTCGAACGCTTCTACAGCAACAGTCTTGTCACCCATCTCATCACCCAGCTTGTTGATATCAATGACTTCAACAGCGCCCCGGACAACACTGCGGTTTTTGTCGAACAGGCTGCAAAAGCCAAAGCCCGAGAGCTGCAACTCTGACAAGTGCTGACGTGACAACCCCTCATTTGGCGTGAGCAGAATAATCTTGTCCGGATAGACCTCATTATTACCATTCTGGAAGTAATGAAGATACTGCCGGATATTGACGTGCAGCAGCAGCGTCTTGCCGCTGCCGGTAGCATTCCAGTATGCCAGCTTGTTCAGCTCATCGGCATCAAATGGCTGAAAGTAATACTCAGTCTCCTGCCCCGCATTGTAGAAGTGCAATCCGTCATTCAGGCCATCAAGCAATTGCTGCCGATGGTTGAAGTACCAGTCAAGGTAGATCTCGGTAAAGAGCAGCGAGAGGTACTGGAAGTACTTCATGTTCAGCACAACCCCTTCAACCTTGTTGCGCTGTTCTGTTATGGCACTCCAGTGCCCGACAATATTCAGGTCATAGCGCCGCAGGGTTTGCTCGCTGATGCGATCAACCTCAAAGAGATTCTGATGCAACTCATGAAAAAATCCGCTCTGACCGTCTTCGTCTATCCCTTCATGGCGATCCTCCCCAAGCCGGTTTTTCAGTGCGTGCAAACTGCCGCCTTTAAAAAAGCCCATCATCCATTGATTGAGCACCAGCTCCTCGTGGAAGCTGCGTTTTGCGGCTTTACTCATTATCGCCCCCATCCGCTTTATACGCTTCTGCCTGCTCCAATAACAGTGTGCGTTCCCGATCCAGCTCCTTTCTCAGCTCTTCTTCGGATGGCAAGACCAATTTATAGCGGCTGGCGAACAACTGTTCACTACCATTCAAGACCGAATAGCGAACCACCGACTCATCCTTTTGTGAACACAAAATAATGCCAACAGAAGGATTATCACCCTCGCCCCGTTTCAGATCGTCATACATACGCACGTACATGTCCATCTGCCCAATGTCCTGATGAACAAGCTTGCCGCTCTTCAAATCAATCAGCACAAAACACTTGAGCAGATAGTTGTAAAAAACAAGATCAATATAAAAGTCCTGCGATTCGGTACTGATACGCTGCTGACGGGCAACAAAAGCAAAGCCCTTGCCCAATTCCAGCAAAAACGCCTGCAACTTATCCATCAACGCCTGCTCCAGCTTTGACTCCAGCAACTTGCCTGTGCCGGGCAATCCAAGAAACTCGAGCATCACGGGATCGCGCACGAACTCACGGGGGCTACAAGGCAGTGCTGCGATATTGGCTTCGGCCTCAGCCTCCACGCTGGCCTTGTCGCTGCTGAGGAGCAGGCGCTCATAGTACAATGTGCCAATCTGCCGATCCAGTACGCGAACATTCCAGTTTTGCAAAGCGGTCTCATTCATGTACCACTGCCTCGCTTCGGGGCTATCAACACGCAGCATTGTCCGATAATGCGACCAGCTCAATTCGCGACGCACTGTGTCGTAAATTGGAAAAGCAAGATAAAACCGGCGCATGTGCCGCAAATTAGTGGCATCGAACCCCTTGCCAAACTCACCAGTCAATGATTCTGCCAGTCGAGACAGCAGCTTTTTGCCATAAGTAGCGCGTGCCTGCCCGCCTTGCTCAAACTCCACGATATGGCGGCCAATCTCCCAGCAGGTACGCACCTGAATGACATCCACTGTCCGCTTTGCTTCTTTGCGGGCATCAGCAATCAGAGCGCGCAACTGAGCAAGCAACACATCGATATTCCCCGAGAGGCTCCGATCATGCTCATTCATAGGCACCTCCATGGCTGCATCTTGAAAAGTCCCATTTATACGCCCTCCACGCTGAACATGCGGCTCAGAAACTCAGGCTCGATCTGGCGGAGTTTCATGGTTTTGGTAATACCGCCCTCAGCTTCAGTAGTGGTGAAGACTGCTGGAATATTGTGGTCGCCGTTGATGTAGACAATATCGAATTCACTGTCTCGCGGGTTGATGGCAAGTTTTTCACAGAGACGGTTCAAGGTTTCATAATCAACCAACTCCAGATCCCGCCATAATACGAGCGTTTTTTCACCTGTCGGGAGAAAGCCTGTTATCAGCACAAAGCCTTTGCCCTGCTGCACATCAATATGCTTCACACGCAAGCCTGTGAGGTAGTTGAAGGTTTCAACCAAGTCAATGGTACGCTCTTCATATGCGCCTGCCGAATCCACGGTAACTTTGAGCTTGCAGTCAAACGGCTTGTTGAAGTGCTCCACTGAAAGAAGCGATCCCCGGCTTTCGATGTCGAGCAGATAGCGCAGGAGATACTCCTCCTGGGCTGATTTCGGCAGTGAATCGAGCAACTCCTGTTGTTTTGATGTGCGACGCAGTTGAAGGTTGTTGAGCGTATCCTCGTAGCTTTCGATTTTGAGGACTTTGAAAGCATGGGAAATACCGGTTTGCGGAGCTGTAGCTTTGCCATCTTTCCAGTCTGCGGAGTAAACCACCTTCTGTATGCGAGGCTTCAGAACGGTATCAAAGTATTCGCCCTGTTCGACGAGGATGTATTTGCGTTTGCCCTTATCCTCGCGGTTGAGATTAATAACGGCATGGCCAGTTGTGCCGGAACCGGCAAAATAGTCGAGAGTAATTGGAGCTTTAGCGCTTTCAGTAGAAAGATAAATACATTTCTTGACAAGATTAATTGACTTTGGAAAATCGAATTTCTTGAGACCTAGAATATCAATCAAAAGGGTATTCCCATAATTACCAGCATCAAATTCACCTCCAGTCCAAACGGTTTTAGGGACTGTCTGCTCATGGCTAACAAATAAGTCCAAAGCACCATTAACATCAATGACCAAAATGCGGCCAAGATTACTATTGATCGAATCCAGTCCAAAATTCCATCTCCGCTCTACTCCATCTTGATCAATAGGCCAAATCTCAATTTCACCATTACCACAACTGATATTTTTTGTAGCTGGATGGAAATCATCCTCCGGAACAGAACCAATTCGTACAATCTTTCCTTGCTTTACATATATCGGATAGAAAGAAAGCTTCCTTTCTGTTCGCAATGAGTTTTCACCCCACCTGCGCATTTTTCTAGGTTTTTCGTTTTCCTCCGATGTCCTTGTTATATAACCTTTCTTGTCCGCTTTGGTGAGAAACAGAGAATACTCATGAACTCGGTTAAAATCTTTTGTAATAGATCCTTTGGGATTATGAACCACTGAAATCCGCGAAAGTTTATATGCAGGTGCTACATTTTCAAGAATTATCGAAAGATTCACCATCTCCGAATCATCAATAGCTACAATTTTTACCCCCTCTTCATTTAGGAACTTCATCGAAAGAGTAAGTCGATCCTGCATAAGACTAGCCCAAGATGAATGTTTGTACTCATTTTTATAAAGAATTGGCGTTGAATTCGTATTGTATGGCGGATCAATGTAAACGCACTTCACCTGCTCTCGATACCTCTCCTGCAACAGATTCAACGCCTGAAAATTGTCCCCATGTATCAGCAGCCCGTCAAGGCTCTCATCCAGATTATCTATCGCTGCCAGCAATGAGCTTTTGAACGCGGCATCAAAAAGTGCGGTATCAACCATCAGGAATGGGTGCGCTTTCAGGTATTCAACACTGCCAATTTTTGAATTACTGAACAACCCCGGCTTGTCAACGGCTTCGGCATCGAGCATCCCGAGACTTTCCCACTGCGCCCACTGCTTCTGGTTGGCGGCAATTTCCAGGTAGAGGCTTTCCAGACGGTCGAGCGTCACGCAGTAGTGCGCGGAAACAACAAACTTCTTTTTCAGCCAGAGCTTTTTCTGGAACTCTTCGAGCTGGGCAAGAAAGGTGATCAGATCGAAAGCAATGGAGCGCAGGGTTTGTATCATGCGCAGGCTTTTTTCGATGTCGGCAAACTTTTCGGCGTTTTGCACATCGTCAAGGTGCATCACTTCATTCTTGATGTAGAAGTCAAGTTCACGGCGCAGAAAGCCGCCTAAATCCTTGTGGATAAAGTAATCGGCACTATTTCGTGTGGTATAGTTGGTGAGGCATTTTTCGAGCAGGGTTCGCTGCGGATTTTTCTCGGTCGGTTCCCGCTTGCTCAAATCCAGCCAGTGATTTTTGACAATTGGATCGTCCAGAATAGTTCTGACAGCAGCGCCGACCAACTCCTCCTGTTTGGTTCCTTTCGGCATAGCTTTGTATTCAAATCGCAAAACCAGCTCTCCCTTGACCACTTCGACCGGCAGCAAGGTCTCTTCATATTCATCGCCTTCATCGTCAACAAGCGTGCGAATATGAGACTCGATCAGGGAAAAACGGCGCTCCTTGTCGTTATCCTTGCGGTTATCCTTCGCTGTATCAGCGGTCACCAGACGGAAGCTGACCGTGCGGCCATCGTCAAGCTTGAAGCCGTAGTTTGAAAAGTTTTCGCCGCTTTTGGTATAGTATTGATCCTTGTTTGCCCAATACAGCATCACCTCTTCACCTGCGTAGGGTATGGCGTAGGTATCGCCTTTGTAACGACGCTGGCTGATAAAGTCCCCTTTGTCGTAGTAGCGGGAGAAAAAGGTGAGCAGATGTGTGAAGACCGAATTTTCGTGCTCGGATGCACCGGTACCATAGTCAGCAATCTTTTGGCGCAACGCAAGTACGCCGGGAACGGTTTCAGGAACCATGCCGTCGGCAAGGTATTGTGCCTCTTTCTTGCTCAACTCAGTCTGAAGAGCTGCTATGGAGGCGGCACCAGATGCAGCAAGGCTTTCGTTCACCTTTGCTTTCAGGCGATTGTCGAGATAGTCGTTGATCTCAACCACCCGTGAATTGAGAATACGGTATACCCCAAAATCCAGTTCGGGCCGGTCAATCTGGAATATCTCTTTCAGCTTTTTTACAAGATCTTCGTATTTGCTCATGGGGTATCTCTGAATGGGTTCAATTATTTTACCGCCCAGTGAATGGTAAAAAGCTCCTCGGTGGTCGTGTTTTGAGCGAGTCGACGTTCAAGCGATGTGATCAGGGAATCGCGTTTTTCCATGATCTCGTCTTCAACCTTAAAAATCTCCTGTCGCTGTCTGCGTTGCTGCTTTTCAAGTTTTTGTATCTGCTGCTGAATCAAGTGCTGTTCATCAAGCGTAACTGCCAGCCTTGCCTGACGCCGCTGTGCTTTGATCTGCTCTTTTGTATCGGAAAGGGCTTTTTCGGCTGAAAGCACCATGTCGTCGGCCCACTTTTCAAGCTTTTCACGGGCATGGTTGAAGTGGACACTATTCTGTTCGAGTGAGCAGCTCACCGTTGCTTTTGCATGTTGCTCCGCTTCGGCCAGAAGTCGGTTTTCAACTGCTGCCGGAATTTCAATATTACTGATCAAATTGCCCGGACAGATGAAGAACTTCTCCATCGTCTCCTGATCAAGCGAAACGCCACTCTCATCAAAACCTGAAAAGAGAAGGTACTCTTCACGTTCGTAAGATTCAACAACCAGACGGGTAAGGGTGAGAAAACCTTTTTTTCCCCGAAGCGCTTCTACCGCATGAATGCGGGCTGAATGCTGTGAGAGGTCAAACACGATCTCTGCCGGAGCAGTCAGAAATGCTTTTGCACTCTCCACAACATGCTCACCGAGGGGATGGGAAAGACGGTAAAGGAACTGGCTTTGTTCCTCACTGCCAGGATCGCCAGCATTCTGCATTGCCCTGGGAGTCGATTTCGAGATCAGATGGTAACGACCGGTGAGAATCTCCTGACTTGGGGTTCGTTCGAGATCAAAAGCCAAGGCATCATCGTCAAAATGGGCATCATCTTCAAGCATAAAGCGTGTCAGCAACCAGAAGCGCTGACTGAAACGATCAAGCTGAGCCTTTGTCTCATTGAGCTGCATACGGAGACGCTGATGCACATCTTCATCGAAGTTTTCAAAGAGCGTTCGATGGGTGTCGGCCATGCGGCTGCGGATCTGTTCATCCATTTCGGATTGGAGGATGCGAAATGCTGTATCAATCTCTTCAGGGGTTCGGCACTCCTGATAGATTGAGAGAATGCGCTTTTCAAAATCAACACCTGACTCTATAGTGCCAAGTACTTCATCGGAAGCACCGAATACTCCGCTGAAAAGGTTAAACTTTTCCGCAAGCAATTCAAGTACTCGACGATCGACTTCGTTGCGTTCGTTCAAAAAATTGATGACAACTACATCATGCTGTTGACCGTATCGATGGCACCGCCCGATGCGCTGCTCAATACGCTGGGGGTTCCAAGGGAGATCGTAGTTGATGACAAGAGAGCAGAACTGCAGGTTGATGCCTTCTGCAGCAGCTTCGGTAGCAAGCATAATCGAACCATCATCACGGAAGTATTCAATAAGGGCAGTCCGGACATCAACTGCTCGCGATCCTGATGAACGTCCACTATCCCGATTCTTTTGAACCCACTCTGTGTAAATTTCGGTGGCTTCCGGTCCGCTATTTGTACCGTTGAAAAGCACAACTTTTCCCTTGTACCCGTGTGTGTCGAGGAAGCTCTTCAGGTACTCTTGTGTGCGTCGTGATTCAGTGAAAATCAGAGCTTTGCGCGAAGCTCCGGTTAACGCCATCTGTTCAAACCCGATATCGATTGCTGTAAGGAGGGTTTTTGTTTTAGTATCGGTACCAATACTACGGGCCCATGTTGCAAGCCCTTTCAAAATGTCTATTTCCTCACGAAGTTTCGACCTGTCAATCGTATCAGGTTCAGGATTGTTGTCAGTTTCATCCGGTTCAGCGAGAATTTCATCGAGCAGATCACTCTCGATTTCTTCAGATTCAAGGATTCCCTCAGCCAACTCGGGGTCGTTCTGCGCCTTTTCATCCTGGAGTGTTTCAAGCCTGATCCTTAAGGTGTCCAGCGTAGCTGCGATAGCCGGAGATGACGATGCAAGAAGTTTGCGCAGGATGAGGGATGTGAGATGCCGTTGCTGTTTAGGAAGAGCATAGCTCTCCTCTCGTTGAAGAAATCCTGAAACTGCCTCATAAAGTGCATGCTCATTGTCGCTTGTAGTGAACGGGCGGGTAATTGCCCTCCGTTCGGTGTAGCGAATATATTCGGTAACCTGATTACGTAATGTGCGTTTACAAAAACTGGAGAGGCGCAGACGCAAAGCTTCGAGGTCATTACCTGCATTTGCGTATAGAGACCGAAAAGAGTCAGCATCTCCGAACAATCGCTCATCAATCAGGGTAGAAAGCCCGTATAACTCAAGGAGAGAGTTTTGCAAAGGAGTTGCAGTCAAAAGAAGTTTGCGGCAATCTTCAGTCGCCCAGCGGATACCTTGTCCAACTTTATTGCTTGCCCGGTAAGCATTCCTGAGTTTGTGGGCTTCGTCAATAACAACCAGATTCCAAGCGATACTTTTCAGCTCCTCGCGTAACGCATTCGCGTAATTCATGGAGATGATAAGCACACACTTCTCGTTAAGTGGTGCTCGCCCATGACTTTTAGCTTCGCGATAAGCTTTGGCATCGAGTACCAGCGCTGGCAAGTTGAACTTTTCCTGCAATTCAAGAGCCCACTGTTTTCGCAATGATGCCGGGCAAATTACGAGCAACCTTCGTTTGCGTTCTGCCCAAAACTGGCAAAGCACTATGCCCGCCTCAATTGTTTTTCCGAGACCGACTTCATCAGCAAGAATAACACCCTTGGATAGCGGTGATTGTAGAGCAAATAGTGCAGCCTCAATCTGATGGGGATTCAAGTCAACGGCAGCATCAAACAAGGCCATGGATAAACGATCCATGCCATTTGCTGCACTACGGGTCAGATCGTGAGCGAAGTACTTGCTATGATGTGGTGTGATGCTCATCGGCTAAATGCAAAGATCATGATGTTCACTTTTTGGAAAGTGAACAAGGTTAATATGTAAGCTGGTATTATACGCTGTCATGATCTTATATTTATCATTTATTCACACCAAATAAAAGATGCAAAATAGTTTAGAGGCAAGAGTCCTGACTTGAATATACTGCGGGTTATTGGTCATAAACTGTCTGAGGTAAAAAAAACTTTAACTTTTCAACGACCAGTAGCAAGTTTTTCCTGTCTCAAACACGCTTCACTTAGAGAGTCACATTTCTCCCCGCTGCTTTCGCTATATTAGCTGTTCAGCCCTAACAAACCAAAACCCCAAATCGACATGGCCATGACTGTTGAGATTAAAAACGGCAAGCTCTGCATAGAGATTGACTTGGAACCTCCAACGCCTTCTTCATCAGGCAAGACGCTTGTTGTTGCAAGCACTCGCGGGAACGCTGTGACTACGGCAATGGTTGATGGGAAACCGATAACGATTGGCCTCAACGCTTATATCAAGAAATAGCAACTGCTTCAATGAGATTCTCCAGAATTCATTCCGGCCCAGTGCAGGCTTTCCTTCGCCTGCAGAAGACTATATTGAGATGGCGCTTGACCTGAACAAAGATCTCATCAAGCACCCTGAAGCCACGTTCTACGCCAGGGTAAAAGGACGTTCAATTATTGATGCAGGCATTGAAGACGGCGACCTGCTAATTATCGACAAGGCACTTGAACCAAAAGATGGGGATATTGCTGTCTGCTTTATTGACGGGGAGTTCACCCTGAAGCGCTTGGCAGTGAAAGAAGACGGCGTGTACCTCATCCCAGCCAATGCCGAATTCAAGCCGATCAGAATCACCGCATAAAACAATTTTCTCCTCTGGCAAATGCTTGCCTATATTATCCACAAGCCGACCTAACCGCGGCTGGAGACCACCAACCATGTTTGCCCTTGTCGACTGCAATAATTTCTACGCCTCCTGCGAGTGCGCTTTCAATCCCGCTCTCTGCCTGCGCCCCGTCGTCGTGCTCTCAAACAACGACGGCTGCATCATCGCCCGCTCGGAAGAAGCCAAAGCGCTCGGCATCAAGATGGGCGAGCCCGAATTCAAGTGCCGCCCGCTGCTGAAAAAACATGACGTTGCCGTCTTCTCCTCAAACTTTGCCCTTTACGGCGATATGTCTTCACGGGTAATGACCACCTTGGCCGCTCTTGCCCCTGAAATCGAAGTCTATTCCATCGATGAAGCCTTCCTCGATATGACGAGCTTCACGCGCTTTGATCTTACCGATTATGCCCGGCTCATGCGCAAGAGCGTGCGCCAGAATACCGGCATTCCGGTCTGCGTCGGCATCGCGCCGACAAAAACGCTTGCCAAGCTTGCCAACCGCCTGGCAAAAAAGAACCCGCATCTTCAGGGCGTCTGCGTACT
>Ga0208743_1000397_pt1 | contig 13320 bp, 34 predicted proteins | sample CryBogCBH04Jul08_FD_184615 | JGI IMG/M metagenome (GOLD analysis project Ga0208743, IMG submission 184615) | Freshwater microbial communities from Crystal Bog, Wisconsin, USA - CBH04Jul08 (SPAdes) (version 2) | ecosystem: Environmental > Aquatic > Freshwater > Lake | place: Crystal Bog...
GACATTACGAAGGCTTATATGGTATGCTCTATTACTAGATATAATGTATATCTATATTAAGACTGATTTAATATCTCCATTAACTGACACTTTACTCCACTATCTACCACTTTACTCCACTTAAATAGCCTTTATATGCCATTCTAAGGTCCTATGAATATGTGGTTGATATCTTTATATCTAAGAAAGACGGGATATGAGCGAAGCGAATATGTTTTTATATACTCTGTATCTCTAGTATTCTAGGTATATGTATTATATATATCTAGGTAGTAATGGTATTATCAGACTTCCCGCCCGATTACATACCAACCAATAGTATTCTATTTTGCTTATCTTTAGGTAACTTTGACTTCTCTGGTTTAGCCATATATAGATGTTTTATACAGACAATATAGGTATATGAGAATTTATCATAGTAGAATGTCTTTGTATGAGATGCCAGACTACCGCATAGATCGCAGTAACTATCATTGATACTCATAACTAATATCCCTTAGATAATCTCCATAGGCTTTCTTTCTATATACTACTACTATGGCTTTATTATATATATCTAGGCGTATAAGAGTTACCTTTGTATCCCGCCCTTTCCAAATTTTAAATTTTGCTGGTTTGGTTGGATTTTTTAAATAATGTATAGAAAACTTTTTATACATTATTCTCTCCATTTACCATCTTTTTTAAGTTCTTCTATCCACCCTTTTTGTGTATATCCATAATGTACATGTTCCATGTTTTTGCACACTTTATTTGGGTTGCATGATTCTTCTTCATTATCGCTCATTTTCTTCTTTTCGGCTCAATTTGCTGCATATTCAGCTAAGAAAGACTCTATTAAGTCATTAGGTACATATGGATATACTTGATAGTCATAGTATTCTTGAAAGGGTTCTATGGGGGTTGTTATAAACTCTCCCGCCTTATCCATAAAAGCTATCTCTGTATGATCAGCATTACTGTAAGTTCCTGGACCCGTTACAATAGATATTTGATATGCTGAAGGATGAGTTAACTTGATTCTTCTTGCATTACCTAACATTATTCTCCCACCATTTAGGTTTATTTATCTTAAAACTAATTAACTTTACTTCTTTCTTAAACCATTGGAAAACTATCTGCTTACTCCATTGATTAATGTTTGGATCCCATGAGGTATATATCTTAAATCCTATATAGTTCTGATGTGATCTGATTGCATATTTAGCAAATTCTTGTTCCCATTCATCAACCGTCATTTTCTTGGCGGAACTCTCCCAAAGCTTTGCTGATGCATAACCATAAATACCAAATGTAATACCAACTAAAGATGATATTACGAGTAGACTAATTAAAGTAATTGCAAAGATCATACCTTACTCCGTCCAAAATGTATAGTATATTTAAATAAATTAATTATAAGCAATGTAGAATAAGAATCATTTTCTAGCACAAATCCAAAAGCCCAAAGACCTCTATAACGAGTAAGGAATTGAATATACCAATTTGGACCAAATTCCAGCATCTTTTCATCTTTAATCCATTTAATCATAGTTCATCCTCTGGTATCCCGTGAATTTTTAATTCCTTCTCAATCGCTTTGATAGTCGGGCAGGGATAGATTTGGGCGTACTGCATATACTCAGAATCAAACCCACACGCTTCACACCCAATGTTTTCGTATTCATCTGGACCTTCGCTTGGCTTATGCAACTCCACTACCGCACGAAGGGCAGACTTCGGCTTGTAGGTGTAGGAATAACTATCTATCTCTGCCAGCAATTCATCGTGGTTCATTGTCATATCCTTATTCTACTCTATAGGAGATTGTTCTGTCAAGGACTTTAGTCCTTTAATGAATTGATAGCACTGATAATGCCATTATAGAAGAAAGATAGCCAGAATACTTGACCCCAGTTCCAGTGTTGATTAAATGAATGTCCCGCCCACATTAACAATAATGCATCAAGGGGCAATCCAATAATATATGAAAGTCCACTTGATGCTACATGCACTCCATCTTTAGATACTTTTACATTTTTTGCCATTTTATTTCCTGTCTGTTATAAAAAATACAAAAGCAAATAAAGCTAATACTGCCCATACTGCTCCATCTGCTTTTAGATGTTGTGGTTCTAGTCTATAGTACCAAGGGTGTTTTGTCAATCCCGCCCAGATTTACTCAAGATAGCCTTCTACAAATTTACTAGACTCGTATTGCTTCGGTTTAGCTAAATTGTACGCTTGTTCCCAATATTTACACGCTTGACGAAGATCTTCATTTTCAGCAGTTAAACGATTAACTTCATTATTAAGCCATTCAATATCACGAATCAAATCTTCTTTACTTGAAGTAAAATTAAAATGTGGGTCGTAAGGATTTTCCACTACTTTTGTCGCTCCTGTAATGAAACAAGCTTATCAAATGTACGGTGGGACATAGTACGCTTTACCGTTCCATCTGGTAGTGTAATCTCAAACTCCAACTTCATTCCGTTCTGGACAGCAAGCCAAAGCCACTCAACATGAGCATCTTCAATTTTACGCTTTCTATATACTGGAGCATAAGTCATTTTTGCTCGCTTAATGCCAAACTTTTCAAATCGGCGTTGTGCTCTATTCATTCTTATCTCTTTTCTCTAGTAGTTCTGTATAACTTTCCAATAATACTCTTGCATTTTTATTTAACTTAACATATTCTTTTGAAATATGTTCATAATCATGCTTTAATGTGTAATACTTTGCCATATATATAACGGCTACTGGTATTAATAAAGTAAACCAATTGCTATTCAGGACAGTACCCGCTTCCTAGATGTGGACCAAATAGTGCTAACATGACAACAGCAAAATCTTCATCTGTTACTTGTTCTTTATCCATCATGTCCTTTCTATAATATCAAAAGAAGCGGGGTCTGTCAAGACCCCGCCCATTATTCACTCCTATTCAAATATTGAATAAATGGTTGTACAAATAGATTATTTATTACAGTACCTGCAATAATTGCGGGATAGAAAATAGTAATAATAGCACTAAACATGAAAGAAAACATAACATCATCTGTATCATAGGGCTTATAAGAAAATTCACTTAAAAGATATTTAAATACTATGGGATAGCAAATAGCATATCCAGTTAAATAAGCAATTAAAAATATCACTCTTCATCCCATTCTTCATCCGTAGGATATTCAAGTTTAATTGCACAATCATTACATAATGTTTTATACCAGCCAGTACCTCTAGTCTTTACACTATCATCATATCTTGACCTACTTCTAGAAGTTCCAGCACCGCACACTTCACAAATTCTTGTTGAAAGATATTCTGCATATGAAATTAAATCATCAATGATATCTGCAGCCTCTTTGCTGTTAGCGGGTCCACCAACATAGAATCTTAATTTTCCATATTTTTCTTTTACTTGATGAATTTCATAATTAGGAGCTAGATAAGAAATCTTCTTGTCTAGATCATCAATTAAATCAAACCAGCCAGAATCACAACTAATCCAGCATCCCCAACCTTTAGGGATTCTATCAAAGATTCTTTTCTTAAACTCTTCAATTTCTTCAGTTTTCACTTATGTTCCTTTGCTTTATGTCTACTTAATGTTTCATTTGCCATAATTCCATTGCGAACTTCTATATCCCGACCACATTTATCACAATTAACTGTTCTACTCATAAGTGTATTCTATCAGAAAGGTAAAAGCTTTGTCAAGAGTTAATCCTCTTGCTTATCAAATGTTTCTGAAATAAAATCATCTGCAAATGCATCTTTAATTTTGCCTTGTTCTACCTTTATAGGTTTGGACGGGTTATACATGGTGTGTATAGATCCAGTATCAGGCAAATTGCCAGCAACTTCAAAAGCATATTGTTCTGCTTTCTCTATTGTGTCTTGAACACCTTGTGCTCTGTATTTACCCTTTTGAAGTGACCATAACCAAGACCCGTTAATTCTATCAAAATGTATTGTTACATCTTCTTTCATTTATTTTCCCCCTCTATATTTACCCAATATTCTCCAGCATATTCTTCATAGCAATCGCCACAAATCTTTTTATCACCCAGCCACATGTAACGCTTTCTGAGGCTACCGCAGTCTGGACAACGATTGTATGCTCCCATTACTTCTTCTTTCTAGGATGAGTGGGCCAATAATAATTGCAACCTTCACAACAAGGTTTATTATATTTGTTATCTATATATTTAGCAAAATCCGCATAATATTCGGGATCTTTAACATACAATCGTGCTCTATGTGTTGCTACAATACGAGACATTTTATCTTTATCTAGTAACCAATCAGGGGTACTAGTACCCCATTTTAACTTATATTGATTATGAAGTGATAATAAGTTGTCTGCATTCTTATCAGTCCTTATGCCACGAATTTTTGCTTCTTTAATCATTTTTTGTGCATATGCATAAAGATGAAGCTCATGATTTTTCCACATTAAAACAGCTGGATGATTAACCCAACCACCTTTGACTGGACGTTGAGATAAAACTTTTAATATTTGATAGCATTCAAGTATTTGTTTGTTTAATCTTTTATTATCAAGATGCTGTGCGGTAAATGAATAACTACTGTATGGTAGAAAAGTTTGCATAACTGTATTGTACTACTTAGTGTGATGATCTGTCAAAAGGGAATTCATTGTCAAATTCAGTTTCACTGTCCATTTAGTATCTCCTTGATTTCAACAATTTTGGTAAAAGCATCTTGACCACTATAACATCTTTCTTTAATTAATCTAAGTTTTTCTTCGTCAGTCATTAAGTTTTTTCCTAGTTTCCATGACATAAGGGAATGCAATAGTAGTTAGAAAATTAACTGCCATAGCATATTCTTGAATCTCTACTTGAGCATCATGCTCTAATCTTTGATCTAAGAATGTCATAACACCTTGAAGACTTACTGTCCAGCGATATCTCACATACATGCCATATGCAGGAAGGAAAAGTCTGGCAAGTTCTGGTGCAATACCATCATCTAATGCCTTCTGATATAAACCTTGAGAATATTCAATTAAATCATTAAGCTTTTCTGTATAAAATTCTCCAGTGCCGATATCTACTGGCTCCCCCGACCCTTGCTTAGAGTTTGCAGGCTTTGAACGCCATTGATCACCTAAAGGTAGGTAGAACTCTTCTTTCTCCGTGATATAACGCCTAGAAGACTCGTTCCAGCCATTCTGATCATCAATATGAGTAGATGCTACGGCATACTTCCAATGCTGTCTAGCGACCATCAGAGGGGCATAAACCTCAAAAGTAAGTGCTGCATGACGAAGCGGTGAGGTATGTTTTTCTCTGATTAAGAAGGCAATAAGCTTTTCATCTTTTTCTGTAATATCTTGAGATTCTTTGTCATATGAGACACGGGCAGCATTTACAATAGATAAGTCGCTACCTAAAACATCAACAAGGCGTACATAACCCTTGTCTAATACATCAATTTTATTCATAACCCGATTCTATCTGATAGTAGTTAATTTTGTCAATTAATTCTTATGTTTGCGAACATTATGAGATTTAAATGATACAGACATAATTATAATCATACTAAGATACATTAGCCAACATTGCATTATTCTTCCTCCTCATCTCTAAGAAGGCGAACATCTTCTTGCAAATCCCGCACAACCTCTAGGATTTCTTCAGTCATCCAGTTAGTCTCTTTAGTATTGCTTAGAGTCTTACGAGCTATTTTCTTCTCTACATCACCCTCACGATTGCTAGAAGACAGCAGAAGGGCGGATAGAACAATAGCCTCAAGACTCAAAATCATGGTCAATAAACCATAAGGGAAAGGCTCTACTTTGAATACAATCCAGCAAGACCACCAGATTGCATGGAGAATAAGAAACCAAGGACTGGCAGATACTTCTGCAGTCCAATCTGAGATTTCTTCTATTCTATTCTCAAAATGAATGAATAAATGCTTAATTTTTAATAAAAGCTTTTTCATTATGCCCCCATATATGAATGCTAGCACTCATATATAGTAATTATATCATTATATTTATTTAAATAAGTTTTGATTGTTCTGCTGTAGTAAGCATAACTTCATTAAGCAAGGACATGAACTGATTGATTACAAAAGCAGTATCATCTACTGCATCTTGAGTTGCTTTTTCAAGTTGATCTTCTGTAAAACGGTCTTCAAGTGCCCATTGCTCTAGCAGATCTCTTGCTACAATCTCTGTAATTTGTTCAAGTTGATTCATTGATAGTGGTACATTAGCCATTTATTTATTCTTTCTGTAGTTGTGAAGTGGGTTTATTGTAAACATCCCACGAATTCTTTTCTTTCTTTCATCTGAAAGCCATTTATTAATATTAAATAAGTATGCTGAAATATAAATAGTTGAACCAAATATGAATCCCCATTGTTTGGTCTGAATACTATATGCTACCCAAGCACATTCTGTGACGATACCTACTAAATAACCCCGCCAATTTTTGTTACCTACCAATAGAAGTCCAATTACTCCAATTATTGATAATCCCCAGGACCAAAGTTCATTATTCATATTTCTCCATTATACCAAAAAGGGTGGGTTTATACAACCCACCCCCCTTAGTTGTATTAATGCTACTTAGTTGTAGCGAACTTGTACTTCTTAGCCTTAGCGTTGTAAAGCTTTACAAGGGCATTATACTTTGCAGTTGCGGTAGCAACATCATTAGCATGTGCTGTTTTCTCTGCTGCCAAAGTAGATTGGTCATTTGCTACATCTCCAGCATGTGAAGCCTTTTCAGCTTGCAATGCTGCTTGTGCTGTTGCAGTATCTGCTGCATGAGCAGCCTTTTCTGCAGCTAGGGCATCTGTTGCAGTCTTAAGCTGTGCAGTAAGAGATACTACTTGTGCGTTAAGTGATGCAATCTGTGCATTAAGATCAGCAACTGAAATTGTTGCAATTGCAGTCTTAACTGGTGCAGGAAGACCTACTGAATTTGTACCAATTGCTGTATCGGTAGCAACAACTGTTACTGTACCTGCAGAAAGTGCAGACAATGTGGCTGTTGCAAAACCAAGTACTGTAACTGGTGTTACACCTGGAGCAGAAGTTACTGCAGAGGTCGTAAGAACCTTTGTAATTGATCCATCCGAAAATGATCCATTAATCAAAGTTACAGAAATTGGCTCAGATGCCACTGGATTTCCAAAAACGTCAGTTGCTGAAACTGAAATGTTTGGAGCAGTATTTGCTGCTGCATTGCTTGGAACAGACAATGTGACATTTGAAGCCACGCCAGCAGTACCCTTAATGTATACGATTGTAGAATATGCACCATTTGTAATGGTTATAGAACCAGTATTTGTGCTGGTTGTATATGCGTATACAGTAATTGGTAGACCAGCTGAAGTAGCAGAAATTACTCCTACGCCCGATGCAGTTGTTACTGGAATGGTTGGAGTTGCAAGTGCCGAAACTAGTCGTACACCTGATGCAACGAATGAAACTGCTGTTGCCGTATCTACTGTAGCAGTAATTGCTACTGTATTTGTTCCATCAATGACATTTGATGTTGGAACTGCAACCGTTTGCGGTGCTGCAGAAGTTGTTGCATTTGCTACACCTGCCACCGTTACGGCAAGCGGGTTAGCGTGAGCAACTGTTGAAATGCCTGCGATTGCAAGGGCTGCAACAGTTGCAATAGCGATTTTCTTTGTTACCTTCATTATTTTCCTATCTAGTTAGTATCCCTGTACAGGATAATGACTGCCTAATCGCAGCCAATAGTTGATTATAACGTACTTGTTATCTTTTTGTCAAAGCCATTTTGCTTTGTTTCACAATCTGAAAAGGTTCAGATGTATAAATATCATTGTTAGCAGCAATCTCTAGAGCCTGTTCTACAGTTGCTCCAGCGTATAACGCACCAATGGCGAATGGGGAACCTGATCCAATTCCGTATATGCCGTCGCCATTCAGCAATACACTAAAATCACTATCTATTTCAAATAGCTCTCCATCAAATGCGAAGAGCATATCAAATCCCGCATCTTTATCGTTCCCGTCAAGTTTATAACCATTTTCATCTAAAACTTCACGCATTGCGGGAACAAACTTGGTAATCATAAACTTATACAAATCTTTTCTATCTGTTGCTGTTGGAACAGGTGGAACAAAGATATGTTGAAGTATATCACAAGGAGTTGAATCTCCGCTACCTGCAATTAAATACCCATTATTCTTTGTTATTTTCTGTAATTTTGGATGCATATTGGGTCTAGAATTGCTAGTTACTTGTGAATCAGCCCCAAAGATAACATGACCATTCTTTACTACACCTACAATTGTTGTCACGCCACAGAACTCTTTTCTAGCAAAATACCGTCTGCAATTCTTGAAGAAACTGTATGCACAATATCACCCTTACTCATAACAAAAACTTGAGGGATGCTTTTAAGATTATATTTACTCATAGCATCAGAATCCATCTTATCAACATCAATCATATAATAGTTAGTTTCAGGATCCATTACTGCTACTTTTCCGTATTGTGGCTTCAATTGCTTACATGGTCCACACCATTCAGCAGTGAAATAAACCACACACTTATCTTCATCTTGAAATTCATTTACATCATTTGTTATTTTAAGCAACGATTTCCTCCGCTGTAATTGGTCTTCCATGATAACGATGCTTGATTATATATTCTCTAACAAACTCGGCACCATTTTGTCTACCCGCCAAAATAATTACCCATCTTGGTTCAAATTTATCATCTATGCAAACTTGGCACATAAATAAATTGACCCCTGGCATCAAATTAGATTGAATTGGGTGTAATTGTTCTCTTTGTTTACTGCATGAAAAACACAGCATCATAGATCATCCTCATCTTCCTCAGAAATATAGCCTATGCCTATTTCATCTACTTCAATAAATTCGTCATTTAGCAATTCAATAGTATATCCAATTCCACCATCAAAATATTCTATTAAAGATGACCAAACACCATATCTAATAATAGTCCCATACACACCCTCATCAGGTATATATACGTATTCTATTATCTCTTCTTCATTCTCTGCCATTACCAGCCCACCCTTCTATTTCACAAGGAGTTCCATAAGCTAATACCAGTTGTCTTACCAACAAAAGATATTCCATTATTTGGAATCTTTGAGACTCATTATACTCCATAACATTATCTTCATATACAGTCACAGCTAAATAATTAGGTCTAGCCCTAATATCCATAATCAATCCCTTTACTGGACATTTTACTTTACGAATATCTTTAGCCATCTGTACTGTATATTTAATTTTTTCCATGAAGTTTCTTTATCTGCTTCCATATTTCTTGTGTTTTGTGAGAGTTATGTTGCTTATCTGGTCTTCCAAGATCCATATACACAGCTGCTCTCACACCTTTTTCTTTAAAGGATACGCCGTCAGCATGACATTGTTTAAATACTGGACAATGCAAACAAATTTGATCAACTTGTTTTGCTAACTCTTTATCATTTTCATAATCATCATAAAACCAATTAATTGGCATATTTTTACATGCAGCAAAATGATACCATTTTATATCTTGCTCATCTAAACCTAATTCATTAATTAAATTGGGCATATTTATCGCTAATTTCCCAAGTCCCGCTGGAAGTTAGATTATAGCGATTTGAATATCCCCACTTGTTATTTCTAAACATACCATTAGGTTGCATAAATCCGTTGTTGCTTGGAGACCACTTTACAATTGTGTATCCGTCCCAAAAAAAGCCTTTGTCTTTATTTTTTTCAACAAAATTATGGGCTGCCTCATAATCTAAAATCATTTTAGCCATTAGTACTCCACTCCAAATAGGTTTCTCCAATTAACAAACTCATACTTATTTCCTTCTTTATCTGTAACTTCAGTTCCTTGACTTTCAGCATACAGAACAACTTGACCAATTTCCAACGGAATTGGGTGAGTCTTACCAGTTTGATCTCGTTCTCCTGGACCAAGCTTTATAATTGTTCCACGCTTTAACTCAGAATCAAGTGCATCTGCAGTAAGGAATAGACCAGATGTGGTCTTAGTTTCTGTTACTTCATGCTTTTTTACTAGAATCAAACCGCCAAGCGGTAGGATATTTGTCATTTCTTTCCTTTGTTAGTAGGGTTACTTATATATATTGTATCATTTTAATATATGCTATGTCAAGTCTATTCTGCAAAATATCTGTAAGGAAAACCCATTGCTTCCATAAGTTTAATGCATTGCCTATTTCTTGGGCAATCCCCAAAAACTAATGCAATACTGGCATCTGATTCAATCAGAGTTACATCAGAATAAGAAGACTTATCTCTAATTATTTCCTCTTTAATTCTGTAACCTTTTTGACGTAAAAACTTTTCAGTTTTACCAATATATTCGGTAATCATATTTTCAGCACCTTGTGTGCCTTTATGAATAAATAAGTATTCTTTATCATCAGGGTATAGATACTTATTGTCTTCAATTAGCAATGTAACTTGTCTAATTAAATCATTATAATCAACCCAGTCCTTTGAGCCAAATACTAATACTTTCATTGTTTCCTCTCTAAACGGACAAGGACGGGGAAAACCGTCCTTGTTCATATATATACGTATATATAGTTTACTTAACTGGTGCGAAAGCTCCACCCCAAATTGGTGAACCTACAGATTTCTTAAGTTCTGTTGATGCTGGTGCATCTACTGACTTCTCTACAGTTTCATCATCTGCTGGATTCTCAGTGACTTCATCATCTGCTGCAGCCTTCTCAACTTTTGAATCATCATCTGCTGCTGAATCAGCTGCACACTTGTGTTCAATTGGTTGCTTGCAATCTGGGCAAACCATTCCTGATTTGTAGATACCTGCACCACCTGTTGAAACATCTGCGTTAGAGTCTACATTTGGAGCATCTGAAACTGAAACATCACCTGTTGGGCGTGTCTCTTGATTTACTAGATCTGTTGATGCTGGTTGTGATACAGAAATATCTTTCTGTACTGCAATATCGCCCTTTGGATCTGGCTCTGTTGTGTTGTTTGACATGTTATTACCTCCAATCGTGTAATCGCCAACATTGACTGGTGGTGTTTTAACATTCCCAGCTTGTCGGACGTAATTTTCTACGGTTCTTTCATCCCGCTCTTGATCTACTGAAGAAGATGTTCCAATTGCTTTTTCAAAAGCATCTTTTACATCATCAATAAATTTAGTAATCTTCCAGTCATCTGGAAGAATATTTGTTGCTTCTAGATCTTTTGCTCTCTGAATTATGTGAGCCTTAGCTTTAGCATAATTACCTGAACGACCTACTGATTGAATTGCATTATGCAAATCTGTGATATTTTCAATTGGAAAAGAACCGTCTGGCATAGCATGACCTTTGTCTGCTAATTCTTTACGCTTCTCATCTGAAAATTCTCTTTTTTGTACTAGTTCCATTTTATTTAGACCCTACTTCTGTTGTCGTGATATTTCCTCCAGCATGTTGTGGAGTGGTCATTGAAACATCACGCCCCGTGAAAGGGGAGCCAACGTTTAGAGTACCTGGTGCATTAACGCCAAGATCAGTCTTAGCATCTGAAACTAAAGGGGCACCTGGGCCAGTTGCTTCTGCTACTGGTGTTGCTGATGCTGGTTGTGAAAGACCACCCTCTTTGCTTTGTTGGTTATTATCCATTTTTAAATCACCACCTTATTAGATTATAGTTCTTCTGAATCATCTAAATCAAATCCTGCCTCTATCAATGCAACTTTACCTTGCTCTGAAATAGACATAATTGCGTTTAGATCTTCATCATAAGATACTTCAATTAAGCCTTTTTGATACAAATCAACCAAAACTTGATCCATATCTTCTTGCATTACTGCATGTAATTCTGGCATGACTTCTTCCAAAATTTCCATATCAAACTGGTATATAGCTTCACCATCTTCATCAATTCCTTCAAGTGTTGCAGCACCTTCTGAGATAAGATACTCCATTATTGCTTGATGTTCTTCATCTGATGGATCATATTCCATATTACACTTCCTCATCTCTTATTATACATTATTATTGATATTTTGCACCCTTAGAGAGATTTGAACTCCCGACCTTATCGGTAGAAACGATCTGCTCTATCCACTGAGCTATAAGGGCTTGGCAGGGATAGTAGGAATTGAACCCACTCCAAAAGGTTTGGAAGCTCTTGTGCTACCGTTACACTATATCCCAGTAGGACTAGAAGGTACTGCCCCTTCTTCTCAGGATTAAAAGTCCTGAGCATCACTTTAATGCTTTAGCCCCAAATGAAAAAAGGTCTTCTTTACGAAGACCTTTTATCAAATTGTATTTGTATTATACTATTATTTCAAGGTCGCTGTCAACTGCCATTGCCAGAAAGAATGTTTATCTTGTCTATCTGCTAAAAAGTTAGCAATTCCATTTTCTTTTGCTTCTGTAGCAACATCAAAAGCATTTTTCAATTTATCAATTATTTGTAAATTTGTTTTGCTTAACTCAGCAAACATTTGCTCAGAAGTTAAGTCAAGACTATCATTAATAGGAATAATGCTATTATTTAGTAATTGCATCAAGCCAAAAGGTGCTTTAACTTTTATTTTTCTAAGGTTCTCAGCATATGCATCAATAGAATCAAATACATCTTCATAGATCTCTAAAAGGAATGCATGATCTTGTTTGAAATTACGACCCTCAACATTCCAATGATACCCATGACTTTGAGTATACATTTTCATAGCCATTGACTGCAACTCTTTCAAGCAGTTAACTAAATTTTCATTCATCTCTTACCATCACCTTTACTTTCACTTCTTGTTTCTATTGTTGTAAGCATATCTAATAGTATATCATCATCTGGTCTATCTTTATCATTTTCTGTGTATAAAGCTTTTAAAGTTTTCTTATCTTCAAGTCTTTGAGTACCTTCGCCCAATATGATTATAATCATAGCAGTTGGAATAAGTAGTCCTGTTGGGAATCCTTTGAAATAAATAGCCGTATTTAAGATAAGAGCGGATATATACCCACCCATTCTTGCTGGATATTTATGAAAATAAAAGGATACATAAGCAAAAGACTTTTTCATATATCTAATTATACATTATAAATAAATATGAGCAGTTTTACGCAGACATGCTCAGGTCCTTGACCTGCAGAGAAACTCAGCAGGGATGTACTATTATTATACCTTATTTGATCTTGATTTGTCTAGGCTTGGCTTCTTCTGGAACTTCCCGTTCAATTTTGATGGTAAGCATTCCATTATCAAGTGAAGCATATTTAACAATCATATATTCGCCTAACGTGAAAGTTTGTGTGAAATTGCGTCCAGCAATACCTTTA
>Ga0208743_1000411_pt1 | contig 12887 bp, 13 predicted proteins | sample CryBogCBH04Jul08_FD_184615 | JGI IMG/M metagenome (GOLD analysis project Ga0208743, IMG submission 184615) | Freshwater microbial communities from Crystal Bog, Wisconsin, USA - CBH04Jul08 (SPAdes) (version 2) | ecosystem: Environmental > Aquatic > Freshwater > Lake | place: Crystal Bog...
TATGGTCTGCCTTTCAAGATGCGAACCAAAATCCCTGGAATCCTGCCAATGGCGATAAATGTACTATGTATCTTGCCCCTATTGCTTATCAATTTGACAATACTACTGCTGTCGGACTTTTACAAACAAATAGTTTTGCTGTTTCATCTCAATTCACATGTAGCGGTTCAGCACCATCTACACCAACAATCAGTGTATCCTATGTTGGTATCAATGGTATGTATATAACATATAACAACTATACTAGTGAAAATGGCGACTATATTGCTATAGATGGCTTGAGTGGTGCACCTTCGATTACATTATCAGCCTATCAGATTAATACAACTAGTTCAATAACATCATTTTATAGTTCTAAGTCATTTATACCAAATTTTAATCCATCGACATCTGGAAATTATACAATTGCTTTATATATTAATAGAGGATCACAACGAACATCGTCCTTATCATTAAATATAGCAAATGTTATGCTTGGTCAAAGCCATACATCAATTACAACGACTGGACCTGGCACATTAACATTGAATGGATGTTCAGGTATAGAAGGATTAGGTTATCAACTATGGGTTAAACCAGCAACTGCAGGTGCTAATGTAGGTTATAAATACAATGGAACATTTGTTATTAGTAGTGATCCTCAGTCATTAGCAGGCCTAACATGGTCAGAGTTTGATTATACGACATCTATGAGTAAATTTTCACCCGGCAGTAGTTTTCAACCTGTAGGTGGTGAACATTGTATTATGTATTTAAGTCCTGTTGCTAAACTAATAGCAGCTTATACTAGCACAACTTTTAGAATTCCTGGTAACCCTCCACCACCACCACCTGCCCCATGCTTCCGTGCTGGTTCGCTCATACTTTGCGAACAAAATGACACTGAAATATACCTTCCAATTGAGACCTTAAAGCCTGGTATGCGTGTAAAGACATCGTCTCACGAATTTGTACCAATTGATATGATTGGATATACATTACTTCAGAATCCAGGTCATTCTGAGCGTACTCAGAACCGTCTATATAAGTGCTCAACTGCTAACTATCCAGAATTAACAGAAGATCTATATATTACGGGCTGCCACAGTATTCTAGTTGATGATATGACAGAAGCACAAAAGCAGTCTACATTGACTCAACTCAAGGATATCTTTGTGACCAAAGGTAAGTATCGTTTAATGGCCTGTATTGATACACGTGCTGAGCCATTTGCGGATGAAGCAGATTACCAAATTTGGCACATTGCTCTTGAAAATACGGAATATTACCAGAATTATGGTATATGGGCTAATGGTTTGCTCGTTGAAACATGTTCAAAACGTTATCTCAAGGAATTATCAGGCATGACGCTCGTAAAGAATTAAAAAAAAATAAAAATATATAAAAATAACTATGAAATTACAAGATTTTAAGGTTATTTTTATTAATCCCGATCATAATGAGAAATATCATAAACGTAAAGTCTATATGGAATATTTCCTTAAAAAACTAGGTTTCAAAGATATTGTTCATTATAAATCTGGCAATGAATCATACCCACAATGTTTGACATTAGCAACAATGGATATTCTTAAACAATATATGGATATACCATTTATACTTTTAGAAGATGATTTAGAATACACAGGTGAATCTTTAGATATATCCATTGAAAATGATGTAGATGCAATTTATTTAGGATTGGGGCGAAGCAAAGCAGATCCAATAAAAAATGCAAATGATTATTATGCCATATTTGAGCCCCATTCGGATAGCATGGTACGTGTTATAAATATGTTAACCGCACATGCAATACTTTTTTATTCTAAGAGATATAAAGAAGCTCTATATAATACATTATCTCGTGAATATAAGCAATTTTGTTGTGACATAAGTATGACGCATGTACAACTCTATTTTAAGGTATTAGCAACAAAAATTCCTTTGTTTTTCCAATCCAATCTGTTTAATGCAAAAGATCAGTTTGATGTGCAGCAAACATCAAAAACACAAATCGATAATAACTGTAAATTACAAAAATTCGAATGTCCAACATGGATAGGTAATTACGATTCTTAAATACACTAAAAGTAATATAATTACCCGGTTTTGATAATAAATTACAATGCGTTATTATATTATAATTATTTTATGTATATAAAGAAGACATGGACAAATTGCTTCTTTATACAACGGTGGGGAAGAGTGAAGTCTATCTTAATTTACTTATACACTTTTGTGAGTCACTATGTTTTACTAATACAGGTGTAAAAAACTTATTAGTAATGTGTGATACGAGTTTTCATACTAAGGTTCGTACTATGTTAGAACGATTTGCCTTCTTAAATTGGCATATTATGGATATGCCTGATGCATTTACGGGTATTGAGGCAAGTATGCAAAAAACTAAAATCTTTGAGTGGCCGCATATTATGGAATATAATACATGTTTATTTGTGGACGCTGACTGCCTGTTTTTGCAAGATCTAGGATTTTTGTTTGAAAAATCTATATTGGACAATAAATTATATGTCTATGCTGAACGAAATACACCGCAAGAAAATATAACAAATTGGTATTGTTTACCACGACTAGATAATAATAAACTTGTATATTATACTGAAACAGAGTTTCGCTGGATCATTGATAATAACAAACGTCCGTTCAATGCTGGTCTTTTCTTATTCAAAATCAGTCCACTCATGAAATCTCATTTTAAAAATTTAAATAATTTTATTCAGAATTGGAAAGGCGAATATTTTTATGAACAATCCTTTATGAATACGTATTTTCATTTAACAGATCTTTCAGATTATAGTCATTTTGATAATAAAAATATTGTAATGACACATGAAAAAACAAATCAACCAATACAAGACAATCATAAACTTGTACATTTCAACGGAACTGGAGCAAGTAATGGAGATAATAAGGAAAAACAAATGTCTGCTTATTTGAATCAAATCTTACTTAAACGTATACATCCATTTATATCCTTTGATAATCGATTAGATATGATAAACGCATTAATACCAGAACATGCTAAAATTGCCGAAATTGGTGTGTTCAAAGGTCAATTTGCTTTAGAATTATTAAAACGTAATCCAAAGCATTTATACTTGATTGATTGTTGGACAAAAGGACCTATGGTGTCTGGTGACCAGGATGGTAACAATGTTGAACAAGTTCCTGATTGTGAGCAGTTATATAATAACTTGAAGGATAGACTCAAGTTCTATCCAAATGTATCACTTCACCGTCAATTCAGCACAGACTTTCTTCCATTGTTAAAAGATAATACGTTAGACATTGTCTACATTGATGGTGATCATTCTTATGAAGGTGTAAAGAAAGATTTAGATTTCTCTTACCCGAAAGTCAAAAAATATGGCTGGATTATGGGACATGACTATGAAATGAATTATGCTAAAACTAAACATACCTATAATTTTGGAACAAAACAAGCTGTTGATGAATTCTGTGCTAAACATAACTTAAAAATTTACGCTAAAGGCATGGATGGTTGTGTAAGTTACGCCATTTGGAATGTGCCTGGTCTTGTTGTAAATCCGTAAAAAATGACTGGTCTAAATCAACAGCCCTAATAAGTAACAGACCGAATGCGATTTTGTCGATGTGGATACTATATGTACCTAAATACCCAAGGTGCTGATGGAACGGTTACACATATGTGTCGTCAATGTGGTCTTCAAGAACCATTTAAGCCATCAAACCTTGATGATGCTCTTATTCTCGAGACCAATTTCCGTTCTGGCAGCAGTGCCGGCGGTGCCGCTTCCGGCATTACGGTAAATGCCTATACATTACAAGATCCAACACTTCCACACACCAAGACTCTTGTTTGTCCCAATACAAACTGTGCTAGTCAGTCTGACGAGTCAAAACGTGACGTAATTCTTATCAAGACTGACCCAATTAATCTTAAGTTTCAATATATATGTACGGTATGTAAGTCCCAATGGACATCCTAAAATCACTCCTACTGTAGAATGGCCAAAGCTCCAGTGGGTGAAATGAAGAAGATTGTATCCCTTGTGGATCGTGTAGCCTTTGATGAATTTGTATATCCATCAGACGCTCCTACAACAAAGTTTCAACCAACTCAAAAACCTTATCATAATTTTTCACAAGAAACCGTTATATGGCCGTTTTCTGGTCGCCCAGATTGGGGACAAACCCTTAATTTTAAGGTACCATGGCCATGGCAAGGTGATTTCTTAAATTATATTGCTTTACGACTAAAACCCTTGAGTTGGCTTCCGTATACTGCTTATCAAAATATTGGTCCTGATACAAAGAATTGGCAACCTACTGATCCAGCAAATTTTTTTATTTGGGCAAATAGTCTTGGTACAATTGCTATTGAAAAAGCAGAACTTGTTGTTGATGGTGTGACTATTGAACAATTTTCAGGTGATTGGCTAAATGTCTGGAATAAGACAAGTCATACTGTAAGTAACGCATTGCCGTTTGATGACGGTGTATTTAATTCGTATGCCCCTCAAACAAAATCTACAAATAATATTGTGCCATCAGATGATGGGTATATATACTGCTATTTACCATTTTGGTTCGCAAAATACGCAAATACAGCTTTTCCATTATTATCAAAAGCATCACAGGATACTATTCAATTTAACATAACATTGCGACCATTTTCTCAGGTTATACGAAAATTAACAAATTCATTAAACTGTAAAGAAACACCTTGTGGTTCATCATTTCCTTATAAGAATCTTATTACAAACCAAACAGTTATTCAACAGATTCCATTAAGTATACCATCTTTTGAAACGGCAGATATTGTATGTGGTCTTACACATATTGATGGTGAATTAAGAAAGGCTTATATTGAGGCTCCTCATGAATTGATGATGGAACCGGTTGTAGAAACACAATTTTATGAACCACTCAAGTATACGGTTTCATCGGATTTCCAAAACAATAAAGGCAATCTCATAAAAATTGGGCTTCCACTTACAATTGCAAATGGTCCTATTAAACAAATTTACTTCTTTTTACGTCGCAAAGCAGCTATTGATCAATTCAATGATTATAATAACTATTCGGCACAACTAGAAAATGAAGTTAATCCTATATGGAATCCAAGTTCATCTATGTTAATTCATGCACAGCTTATGATAGGTACAGCAGTATGGGTAGACGAAGATGAACTATGGTGGCGTGCCTCACCAGATATAAATCTTCCTGGTGGTGTACGAGCTTATGGCAATTATATTTATGGATATAATTTTGCCAATAAACCAGCGGACTTTAGTCCAAGTGGAACAGTGAATGCTAGTCGTGTTGACCTGCGTCTTAATTTAACAGTTAATCCTCCAGATGGTACAGAAAATATAGAATGGACAGTAACTGTATTTATTGTTGGATACAATTGGATGCGTTTTGAAAACGGATTAGCTAATCAGATTTTTATGGATTAATACGTTTATAAAAAAAATTCAATTTCCATATATGTGTTTAGAAACATATATGGACAATCGTCGTATAGGTATAATTGTTCCTTCCGGTAACTTATTTAATACTGGAATGGCACAAAATGCGTTTTTTATTTATGAAGTTTTAACTAAATGCGGATTTATGTGTGACCAATTATGCTTTGATGAAAATCATAAAAAACTAGATTACAATAGTGTACCAGTAAAAACCATTTACGATAATGATCCACGTTTTGATGTCAAAGAATATAAATTAATTATTACAGTTGCAACTGGCATATGTAAGGCTATGTATAAGATTTGTAAAGAAAATAATATCAAAGTTGTAGCATTCATTTGTGGAAATATGCTTCAAGCCAATAATGCATGTTTTATATCAGAGACTTCAACTGCAACAATTGTTACAAGAGATAGACCCTGTGATGAGGCTTGGATAATAGGATCGTTTGCATATATGAAAACATATGTAGAACTTATGCGAAATGTACCCGTTAAAATTGTACCACATCTATGGTCTCCAAGACTTATTGAATATGATACACAATATAATTATAAACGCGACCCTGCAAATTTAACATATAATCCTGCTAATCATAAAGAAATGAAGGCAACTATAATTATCATGGAACCTAATGTTGAATATACAAAAACTTCGCTTATACCAATTATGGCAGCTGAAAAGTTTAATCAGTTATATCCTGACTTACTCGATGAAGTCTTTGTATTTAGTTTTCCAGTAAATAGTAAGGCAGCAAATACAATTGTAGATAGTTTATCAATAAAATCAAAAGTAAGAAAATTTTCTAGACTTCGCGTCGCCGATATTTTTACATCGTTTAACTCCAAACAGTCTATGCCTATATTTATAAGTCACCAACAAAATCATCAATGGAATTATACATATTACGAACTAATGTATTATGGTTATCCATTTATTCATAATTCTGATATGCTTAAATGGTTTGGATATTATTATGACGGATTTAATATTGATGCGTGTGTTGAACAAATACAAATTGCTCTAGAAAAACATAATTATCTTAATGATATTCATATGAAAAAAGGTAGACATTATGTGGATGGTATAGATCCTGAAAAACCTATAAGCATGAAGGTATGGAAAGAACTTGTAGATAATATGCGTTGAATTTATGCTTAAACTTTTATAAGTTTGTTATAGAAACCTATGGATAAAAATCGTATAGGTATTATTGTGCCTTCCGGTAATTTATTCAATAGTGGATTAGCACAAAATTCCTATTTTATTTATGATGTTCTTACACAATGTAATATGATATGTGATATGTTATGTTTTGACGAAAAACATATAAAATTAGGTTACAAAAATATACCAATTAAAACAATTTATAATGATGATTTAAGATTTGATATACTAGATTACAAACTTATTATAACAGTTGCTAGTGGTTTAACTAAAGGAATGTATAAAATATGTAAAGAAAATAATATACGTGTAATTGCCTTTTTATGTGGTAACATATTACAAATGAATAACGCTGCATTTATTTCCGATAATAATACAGCATCTATAGTGACTAAAGATACTCCTTGTGATAAAGTATGGGTTATTGAGCCATTTAATTATATGAAAACCTATGTTGAACTTATACGTGGTGCATCTGTTAAAATAGTACCTCATTTATGGTCACCATGTTTAGTAGATTATGCTACACAGTATCATTTCAAACGTAATATAGATGATTTAGTATATAATCCAGCTAAGCATACAGATAAAAAAGTTACATTAATATTCATGGAACCAAATATTGATTATGTAAAAACATCACTTATACCAATTATGGCAGCAGAAAAATTTTATAAATTATATCCTGATTTAGTTGACGAAGTCTATATATTTAATTTTCCTACAAAAAGTAAGGCAGCTAATTCAATTATAGATAGTTTATCAATTCGTCCTAAATTGCGTTTATTTTCTAGACTACATATTGCTGATATACTCACATCATTTAATAGTAAATCTACAATGCCTGTATTTGTATCACATCAACAACATACACCATTAAATTATACATATTATGAATCAATGTATTATGGATTTCCACTTGTTCATAATTCAGATATGCTTAAGGGATTTAATTATTATTATAATGAGTTTGATATTGATGCGTGTGTAGAACAGATTCATACAGCTTTGAATTGTCATAATTATTTATATGATATACATATGAAAAAAGGGCGTCATTATTTGGAAGCTATTGATCCAAGTAAACCAATAAGTAAAAAAATATGGGGTGATCTTGTAAAAGAAGTTACATCCGGTTAAAATCATATTTTTATTTTCCTAGACTTCATAAATGGACTCTAGAAAAGTAGGTATTATTACATCGTCTACTCCGCTTTTCAATAGCGGCTTAGTACAAAATGCTTATTTTATATATGAAGTACTTATAAATAGTGGATTTCAAGTTGACTTATTATGTTATGATCCAGTTTATACAAAACTTGAATACAAAGATATACCTGTAAAAACAATTAACCAAGATATTAAACAATTTGATCCAAGCCCATATCAACTTATTATAACTGTGGCTACTGGCATAAGTAAGGATATGTATACAAAATGTAAGAAAACTAAGACACGTGTAGTAGGGTTTGTATGTGGTGCTGTCTTACAAATGAATATGTCTTCTTTTTTATCCGATAAATCTGATACAATTATTACTAAAGATCAACCGATTGACCAATTATGGATTATTGGCGAATACAGTTATATGTCTTCTTATATGGAAGTATTACGCAATGCAACCTCCAAAATTGTTCCGCATTTATGGTCACCGTCACTTATTGAATATACTACAGAACATAAATTTAAAAAAGATCCAAAATCCTTATTCTATAATCCACAAATACATACACAAAAGAAGGCAACACTAATAATTATGGAACCAAATTTATACACTGTTAAAAACGCCCTAATACCTATTATAGCTGCTGAACAATTTTATAAGGATAATTCTAACCAACTAGATGAAGTCTTTATATTTAATTTTCCAACAAAGAGCGATTCTGCGTACGCAATTATAAATAGCCTTTCTGTTCGACCAAAAATACGTATATTCAAGTCACTGCATATATCGGATGTGTTGACTCATTTTAATTCTAAAGATACCATTCCTATTTTTGTATCCTTTCATCAATATAATCCCTGGAATTATCTTACTTATGAACTCCTATATTATGGATATCCACTAGTTCATAATTCAGATGATTTTAAAGGCTACGGATATCATTATAAAGACTTCGATGTGTATGGATGTGCTAATCAAATAAACCAGGCTCTAACATACCATAATAGACTTTATGAACTTCAAATGAAAAAGAGTCACCAATTCTTAGATACAATTGACCCGGCTAAATTTACTAGCGTAAAAGTGTGGACAGATCTTGTAACAAAAATCTAGGTGCGTTTGATTTTTAACAAAATTGACGTCTCCCAGATTGGGGGAGATACAGTGCGGCAAAAGCTGCTTACTAGCCCTTCTAGCTCAGTGGTAGAGCGTTTCTCTTGTAAAGAAAAGGTCGGTAGTTCAATTCTGCTGAAGGGCACATAGGTTTTTTTCATACTAATAGTTCATATGAACAAAACTAACCATCCCATACTGCAATAGGACCAACGCAGATTCCTACATGAGGACGACTTACTATCTCACGCACAATGTCATAGTGAAGCAATCGAGCAAGTTCTAATTGACCACGTGTATACTCAGTAACTATCATTGTAGCATGATGGCCGTCGTCATTAGGCAACTGTACAAATTTAGCCAATGTTGGTATAGTACGTAACATATCTGCTGGACCCGAAATCTTCGTACAGAGTCGACCACCCTGTGGTGCTAGCATATGACGAATCACTGATGATGGAAACTTAGCTAACATAAGTGTCTTTTCCTCAAAGTGAATAACTATATGGTCAATCTGTGCCGCCATCTTCATACCATGTGTTTCCACAAATCTATCATATAATCCTTTAGCCGCACCCTTGTCTGAATTCATAAGTTCAAAGGCACCGCAAATATATTCACGCGTTAAGCGAATCTCGTCATAAATAACTTCTAGCAAGTCCCCACCACGACGAAACCAAAACGCACGTCCTGTCTTATCAGATGAAGTAAAGACTACAGCATCATCACATCTAAATATAGTTAATCCAGCATTGTATTGCTTTCGTAAAATATGACCTTCATCAAGTCCAGAAATAACCTCACCAATAGAGATACATTGTAAGTCACTTAGTTCTTTACAAGTTAACGACATTCTTTATAAATAACCTAAAAAATAATATAATCATCATTTTTTATGAATTATTATTGTTGTTCACAGAGTTTAAGAATGAACAAATTACTAGCAATCCAACAAAGCCAGTAAGGAGTTTTAGAAAATCTTCAACAGGACGTATTTCAGCTTGACGACGAATTGTTTCACGTAACGTTATTTGGTCATCAACACGTTCAATTGCATTATCAACGCGAAGTAACATCGCATGAGCCCATGGATAGTTATATTGTTCAAGAGAATCAGCTAGACCGCATAATACATCACGGTATTTTGGCAAATCATCATCAGTAAAGATATAGTTAACTTCTTCTATAATATTATCAATATCATCGTGAATCATGGTTATATACTTATTTGTGGGTAGTCCAGAATGTCCTCAACTTTTTTATACAACCGGTTTAAGATGCTAGCATATGTGCCACCACATTTACGAAAGCCAAAACAAAATAATACAAAGCATAATACACGCAAGGTGCGGTTTATTGGTAATGCTACAGGTAATGTGAATGTAACAAGTCATAATACACGTTATAGTCCCCGACACAAATACGCAGGACCTAGTCGAAAAATATTGCGTTCAACCAAATTTCATTCAATAAATAATAAACCAGTTGCACCTCCTACCACGGTTTTATTTGACATGCCAAAAAAATTTAAAACATTTATATTTGATAAACTTCCGCATTTAATGAAAAAGAAAACAATGAAACAACGCAAAAATTGATGTAACTTTATTCATAAAAATAATTCAATACAATGACGTCTCTTTCCAATCTTTACGCATTTGTTCAACAGATGTGTAAAGAATATAATATAGATGAAAGTCACGATGTTACGCATGCACGTGATTGTGTAAACTTTGCGGAGGCAATAATGGATTGGAATTGTTCAGATGAAGAAATTAAAATTATTCGTTATGCTGCGGCACTTCATGACTGTGTAGATAAAAAATATGTATCACCAAGTATCGCTACACAAAAAGTGCGTGAGTTTCTACTATCAGAAGGATGGGATAATATTCATATTGACGCAGTTATTAATATTATAAATACAATGTCTTATAGTTATCTAAATAAACAACTTCTGGACGGTCGTCCTAATTATCCTGACCATGGTAAGTGGCAACGAGCTTATCATACTGTACGTCAGGCAGATTTGCTATGTTCATATCGTGTCCAACGCTGTTATTTATATCAAAAACGTATATATCCAACAATGTCAGAATACGAGAATTGGCAAAAAGTCAGTGCCTTGTTTCAAGTGCGAATGTTTAAATATGTTACAAATGGTTGGATTCATTCTCCACTAGCCTTATCTATGGTGCCAAATCTGATTAATATTGCGAAAACAGATTTGGCACAGCATAGTTTTTAAAAACATATATATTAAAGCAAGATATGAAACCATACTTAATATTTTTTTTACTCTTAAAATTGGCAATTTTAATTCAATTCGTACTCATTTTAACAAATAAAGAAACTACGGATTCACGTATTTATATTATGACAGAAATTATTTTTAAAACCGCATTATTTTTCTTTATTGAATTTTTCTTATTTCATTATACTATTGAAGGTCTTGAATTTGAAGATAAATTAATAATATCATTCGCCGGCGGCTTATTGTTTTATGATGCCTGGATTCATGATTTTCCTCAGTTGATTCAATCACTTAAGACACATGGCAACATTTTTTTAAAAAAAATGATGTAAACGTATATATAATATATATTTTTTAAAATATTTAATCAAACTAAGATAATATGTCAACAGCAGATGTAATTTCTATTTGTAAGCACCTTATTAATACAGGTTCTTTAGATCATTTAAAAGAAGCTTATGTAACGTACCAGAATGAAGATATAGCATGGGATCATGTATTTTTAAAAATATATATTCACGCATGTCTTAAAAAACGTCGTGATATTGCCGATTGGTTAACAACGTTATATAATCAATTTGATCCTATAGAACAAATAGCATTACGACAAACATTTGCTTATGGACGATATTTATTAAACAAGTAAATATTTTATTTTTTTGAAATTTAAAAGTTTTTCAGTTCTTCCCGAAACTAATCTTTATAATTAGGAAGAATGAGTACCGGTCATGGTGGTGTTAAAATGGTCGACAAGAATGACCGTTTGTATATCTCAAAGGGTATTACAGTGCCAAATATGTATATTGAAAATAATAATGGTAGTGTAGCCTTTGCTATTGATGGAGATTATAGTGGTATGACTATTTCAGGAGATATATATCCTTTACACGATAATACATTTGATTTAGGTCATCCCGCAAATTGGTGGCAGTCTACATTTACTCATGCTCTTTTCACGTCATCAATGAACGCATCTACAATCACAACATCACAAATTACTAATGTGTCAAATGGTCCTATATATATAACAGGTGATTTATTACCATCTGCTGATAATGTATATAGACTAGGTACAACTGGAGCAGCATGGAAAGATATAACAATTGGACCAGGAACATTGAATATTTATGGACCAACAGGAACTAATGCTGTTGGAACTATAGGAACGGACCAAAATGGTATTGTTTATACAAAATCTGGTTTTGCAGCACCATTTGTAAACATAGGTCCTAGTTACAATTCATTGGATCCTGGTGCTATTGGTGGATGGGCTTTATATCCATCAGGAATACTAGGTGATTCTAATTATGATTTGATAGCACAACAAAAATTACCTGGTGCGTCATTACCAGTAGGTTTAACTGGCCCGGCATATTCATTAATTCGTAATCCTGGACCTACTGGTGCTACTGGAGTTACAGGTGCCACAGGAGTTACAGGTAGCACAGGTGCTACAGGAGTTACAGGCAGCACAGGTGCTACAGGAGTTACAGGCTCAACAGGTGCTACAGGAGTCACAGGCAGCACAGGAGCCACAGGAGTAACAGGCAGCACTGGAGCTACAGGAGTAACAGGCAGCACAGGAGCTACTGGTGTAACAGGAAGCACTGGAGCCACAGGAGTAACAGGCAGCACAGGTGCTACAGGAGTAACAGGCTCAACAGGTGCTACTGGTGTAACAGGCAGCACTGGAGCCACAGGAGTAACAGGCAGCACAGGTGCTACTGGTGT
>Ga0208743_1000412_pt1 | contig 12844 bp, 16 predicted proteins | sample CryBogCBH04Jul08_FD_184615 | JGI IMG/M metagenome (GOLD analysis project Ga0208743, IMG submission 184615) | Freshwater microbial communities from Crystal Bog, Wisconsin, USA - CBH04Jul08 (SPAdes) (version 2) | ecosystem: Environmental > Aquatic > Freshwater > Lake | place: Crystal Bog...
AATTCGTGTTGTGCTTTTGAACTTAATAACGTACCATTTTGTACATTAGAAATACTATCTCCTATTAATATTGAGTTTGTGTTTTTTGATGCGGTATTAGTATTGGTATTAGTATATGTATGAACACGTGCATTGTTTTTAGGTATCATATTATCAACATCTGTATGATCATAATATTGTGGTACGTTTTGTTGTATATAAAATGTATTTGTATTTAATGGTGTATTATGTATAGGACATTTTTTAGTATTATATTGTTGTGGTGTTTGGTTTGTATTATACACTGTAAAATAAATAACAAGTACTGTAATTAAAAATAAAAGTACAATAGGTGCTATAGAAATAGTATCGTTGTTTAATGTTGTTGTTGTTGTATTCATATTGTTTATTATTAATAAAATATTATAATAATAATAATAAATAAAATGAATAATATAATAGAAGTACAAACTTTTTTAACTAATGAACAATTTCTATGTTTTCTTAAAGCGGATTCTTATCATGATTTTACAAATAAAAAACGTACAAAAAAACAAAAAGACATGTTACCTATTTTAGAAAACGTGTATAAATATATTGAAAAAAAATTAATGAATACAGATAAAAATAATCCGGATATAAAAAAATTAAAAACATATTATAATACTATAAAAAACGACAATTCGGCTAAAAATATAACATTGACAATTATAAACGAAAACGATACTTTACCAAAACTTAAACCTATAATAAAAGACAATGTTCTTATATTAGAAGATGTTTATACACATTATAGGCATATGATATCTGCAGAAAATGCTAGTATGACTACAATATATCCAGAAAACGATTTGTTACTTTTACCTATAATAGTTGATATTTATAAAGCTAATAATGATTTTGAATTTAATAGAGGATTGAAATTATGTACAAAAAAAACAAACAATGTGTTTTCTTTAGTATCTAGTGATCCAGATGATATATATAAAAAATGTTTAGAATATAAAACATTAGTTTATTTTTTAGAATTGTATAAAGATAAAAAACCATTATGTAGTAGTTATGATAGTGCAGGTGAATCGTTTAAACATTCAATGACATTTTATAAAAAGAAAACCGATTCGTTAAAAATTTTAAATGATATTTTTAATGTTAATGATGATAATAAAATAAAAAAATTAAATATTTTTAATAAGTATACAAATTATATATTAAAAAATACAAAAAATGAAGAAATATTAAATTTTACATTTGTGAAAAACAATACGTCTGTTCAATTATATATTGAAGAAAATCCATTACATGATACTATAATAAAAAATAATATTAAATTTTTGTTATTGTATTTAAAAGATAATGGATTTGTTAAAAAAACAGAAGCTTCTTATATTAAAAAAATAAACGAAGATTTTAAAAATGCATATGACAATGTACAAATAAATATAATATACGACGCTCTTTCTTTATTTTTATCTTTTATGTATGTTAGTATTATATCAGTAGAAAACGAATTTGATTATAAAAATCTTCCTATACATTATGGAAAAAATAATAATTATTTAACAGGGTTTTATAAATTTATAGATAAAATGAATAATCCAGATATAGAATACGAATACGAAGAATCTGGATTTTATACAACATATATAGATAGTTTTAATAAAGGAATTAATGTTGATAATATTATGGATTCATTATTATCAGATTTACGTGAATTTCAAGATAAATATACAAATAAAATATATATATTAATACATAAGTTTTTTAATATAACAAATCCAAATCCAGATATAATGTATTCGTCTAGTGTATCGTTTGCTGCAGAACGTATACATAGTTTAAAAAAATCAAATACTGATCTATATAAACTTACATGTTTTTTTTATTTATTAGGAAAATTTATTGGAGATTTTGCACAAAGTATGTTTTCTGTATATACACAAATACCTTTAATAACATATGACCGAATGGCTGCATTTTTTGCTTCTATGTTAAAAAATACATTTTCTAACGATATAGATCAAAACATGTATATATGGTACCAAAATAAGGCAACATTAATGTCTGTATACACAACGGAAGATTTAAGAACACATATTACATCATAAATAATAAATTATGTATCTTCTTCTTCTTCACCTTTTTCTTCACCTTCACCTTCATCTTCTTCGTCTTCATTATCAGAAAACATAGATGATACAATAGGTTGTGTATTTATTTCACGTAATATACCTTTTCTCATATAAGGATCTAAATACATAGAATTATACCCAATACATTCTAAAATACAAGGATATATAGATATTTTACGAAACATAGCACCTTGTAATATACATTTGTTTATATAATCAACACCATGAATAGTATCTGCGTTAAATATAAGTATAATATTATTTATATTAATACTATCTTCTTTATATTTTGATGATATTAGTTTATCGTATCTTAAAAAACAATGTTCTGTTGTAATATCATGTATATTTATTTTTTTAAATGTATGTATATTGTTATTTAATATACATACACATGGTAGTATTGTTGTTCTAATGTCATTGTTAATTAAATTACGAACTTTTAAAATATATAGTAACATATCTACAAACATAACAGGATTGTTGTATTCGAGATTAATTATTGATGCATTATATTCGTTTATACTTGTATATACCCTTTTATTATTTGATGGAACCCATTCCCATTTGTTCAATAGCATGTTGTAATCTGTATTTTCTTTATATAATGTTTTTAATATATCATAATTATCATCTTCTTTTATATCTTCGTTTTGTTTAATTATATATTCTTCTATTGATAAAAGATCATCTTTTTTTGTATTTAAAAAAAAATCTATATATATATTTTTAGTAGTTATTAATTTTTTATATATATTGTTTTTTAATTCATTAATTATTTTTTTTAATGTTTCATTTTCTGATTTTAATAAAAAATTTTGTCTCTTGTAAACATGTTTTTTTTTATTAGTTGATTCCATGTTTATATATATATGTTTATTTTATTTATATATATTATACATTATTTAGTATCATTAAATACCCATTCTTTTTTTGTTTTTCCTTCGTATTTGTATGCATAGTTGTTAGATAATAACCATTCATGTACACGTATAGTAGGAACAGTTTCACGTTCAATACTATCTGGATTTTCTATTTCTATTTCAACTAGTAATCTTCCATATTTATCAAATTCTAATGCGTATAATGTCACAATTTTACCTAATAATAATTCTTTTACTTTTTCTTTAACAGCATATCCATGTTGTTTTTCTGTAAGATTTTTTGTTCGTAATTCAGGTGTATCGATATGTGCAAGACGACATCTCCATTTAAACATGTTTTGAAATAACGCAAAAACACAATGTATAGTATCACCATCGTATACATATGTTACTTTTGCTTGGAATTGTTGATTATTTAAATTAAAAAATGGCGCATCTGTTATTATTTCTAATATTTCTTTTTCATAATTGTTATTATTAATAGTATATTGTTGTTGTACACTTTGTTCGTCTTCCATTTTGAAATTGTTTTTAATAGTATAAGTATTGTTTTTTTATATTATATTACATTGGTATTAAAAAATAATATAATATAAAAAATACAATTAAAAAACAAGATAATTAAAAAACGTTAAAAAGAATAATGTAATATTAAAATAAAAATAGTACAATTAATTAGCATAAGCTACACCTGCCATACCAGATGTAACACGTAGAATATTGTAATTTACAGCAAATACAGAAATTTGTCCTGTACTTGTACTATTCAGACCAACATTCATTGCAGAAAGTACACTTAGATTTGTCAAATCGTATACAAGTTGTACAGTATCAATACGTGAAAAATTACATGTTCCTGATGGTTGATGTTCTTCTGGACGAATAGCAAACGAATACAAATAAATATGTTTATCTGGAATACGTGTATGATGTTGCCATGGTTGTACAAGACGGAAATATGTTTGTGGACGAATAGTAAAACGTTCATATCCATTCAACAATATTTTAGCATCGGCCATTAGATCAACAGATGTTGTTAGATCTGGTGTACCTGGACCAGCAGCACTAAAATTAAACCAATCGTTATACGATGTACCTGCAGTATTTGCATTTTCATCACGTTGAATAACCCATATCAATTCTTTTACAGGATGATTAAAATTTAATCGTAGTTTTTGGTTTTGTACAGCCAATTGAATAGATTCAGCACCTGTAAATTGTAATTGATCAATAAGATATTCATGACTAGATTGTGCAAACAATTTACGTTCATTTGAATCCAAATAAATATAATCAACATAAAATGTAGCAGTAGTAATAGATACAGTAGAAGGAAAATTTGTTACATTTAGATTAGATGATAAACGTTTACCATCACTACCAAGTGCAACAACACATTCATAAAAGTTTCTAAATTCCAAATTAATTTTTACTTCATGATATTGTAATGCAATAAGTGGAAGACTTAGTCCAGGATTTCTACAAAACCAAAATTGTAAAGGAATATAGAAAATACGATCAAATGCAGCATTACCATGCATACCATTATCACATGCATATTTACCAACCATTTGTGCATATCCGTTTCTTTTTTCTGACGTAATTGTCAATTCATTCCATATTTCCATCCATGTACCATAATGTCTATCAATACGTTGTCCACCAATTTCAAGTTCAACAGATGCGATAATAGCATGTCCAATAGCATTACACCAACATAGACTTTTTGCACTAGATGCAACAGTACCTGCCAACAATGTAGTTGATAATGCTGGTAAATGTAGTTGTAGATAAACATTATTAATCAGATCACCATTACGTGAAATAGTACATGATACACGTTTACCAAAATCTGGATTACCATTAATAGTTTGTTCAATAGATTCAATAGCAAAATTAGTATGTCTTCTATAAATAACTTTAAAAAATGTAATTTGCGGATCACCTGTTAAATACACGTCTTGAGCACCATAAGCGACAAGTTGCATAAGTCCTCCACCCATATTTAAATATACAAAGAATTAATTTAAATTTTAATAAATACAAAGAAAAAAAATAAACAATTTAGAACTCATTAAAAAAATATAAATTAATACTCTTTTTTTTAAAAAAAGTATAAAAATTTAAAAAATAACGTTAAAATAAATAATACTATAAATAAAAAAGTATATTGTTTTAAATAAATAATACTAACAACAACAATAACAATTATTATGGACAATTTAGAAAAATATACTGTACCTTATTTAAAAGTAATATGTAAAAACGAAGGAATACGATATTATTCAAATAAACGTAAAAAAGATCTTATTATATATATAAAAAAAGAACTATTAAAAAAATCTATAATAAATAATAAAGATATTATAAATCATATAAAATCTTATTTATTTTATTCTAATCGTTTAGATTTTTTAAATTATTGGAAACAACATGTACAATATAAAATTAATGTATTGTATATAAATAGTAGATTAACATATAGTTTATTACGTAGAAACAATATCGAATTTTTATATTCTATTACATTATTATTAATTAAACGTGTATGTCTTCTTTTTAAAAAATACAAAACATTATTAAACAAATACGATTGTTATTTAAAATTATGTATTCTTTATAGACAATTTTATATACCTTATTTTAAACAAAAAATAAGATACAATATCTTATTTTATACATATCCTATACAAGATTATGATACACTATTAACTACATTATTATACAACAATTCTTTATTTACAACTGAATTTAATAAAATAACACGTCGAAAAATAGCCAATTCTGTATACGAATTACGTTATATAAAAAATGTATTTAATGGTATATTTTATAATGCTGTTACTACTGTTAATAATACACCATTAACTGTTTAAGTACTAGCTGTTCTTCTTCTTCTTGTTGTTTTCTTTTTAGGTTTTTTAGCTGTTGTTTTCTTTTTAGGTTTTTTAGTTGTTTTTTTAGAACATGCACTTTTTTTTTTTAATTGTCTTGTACTTTTTTTAACTGTACATTTTGTTAATATCTCATATTCTGTACCACCACGATCAATAATAATAGGTTCAGGTAATATATGTATTTTTCCAGTATATGTAAACGTTTTTTCTTTTGAACCACGTGTTGTTTCTTTTATAGTAAAATTAACAGATTTACATTTACTACCTTTTAGTAATTTATTACAAGCTTTACGTGCTGCAGCACCTGGTGTTTTTGATAAATATCGTCCACCTTTATTACCTACAGTTGTTTGTTCAACAGTAAACGATCGTTTATCTGTATCCATTATAATAATTTGTTTTAATTATTTTAATACTTTATTTATTAATAAAAAAGAAATAAATCTTTATTCTTTATTTGAAGTAAAACTTTATTTATTTTTTATTTTATTTATGTTTTATTAAGAAAAGATACTGTTTTATTTGTTTCATCACAAAATAATATAGAATAACACGATTTATCATACGTTAAATGTCCGTGTAATACATTACAACGTATAATCATATCAACACACACTAAACAACAGTATTTCAATAAACACAACATGCATAAGAATCCAATAAATACTAATTTTATGCATATTAAAAGAACCATTTTTTTAAATAAAAACTACTTCTACGTCTTCGTTTTCTAATTCAATTAATATAGTATCTAATAAACGTATAGTAGTTGTAACGTGTATGATAAGACAATGTATAAATATTAATTTTATACAAAAAAGACAGAAAAACATTATTATATTAAACCTATGTATATTTATATTGTATTCGTTTTTACATAGTTGTATTAATAGTATTATCAAAAGAAGGTGTTAATTTAGAATAAACGTTTTTCTTAAATTCAAAAACATCATCGTTTATTTCATTTATTTTGTTTTTTAATACTGATATTTCATTTATATACATATATTGTGTACGTGTTTGTTCATTTAATTCAGATGTTACTATTTTTGTTAACTCGTTTAATTCGTTTCGTAATGTATATAATTCTGTATTCATATCATTATAGTCGTTAACAGATATACATAATAGACATTGTCCCATTTTATTTATTTTCTTTTTATTTTTTTATTTATTTTATTTAATCATTGTAAAGATTATATAAATAAATATTTTTATACCATGTCAAAATAAAATAACAACAATAAACAAAATACAACGACACTTAAAATTGTTTTGATAAAAATGGATGTTGTAACATATAATAAGACAAAAAATTATACGCTACAAGATTTTGAGCAATGTACATTACGACAATTAATTTCTATTGTAAGACAACATATGAAATTTGCTGTGAAAAATTTAAATAAAAAAACAAAAACAGATATAGCTTCAGAAATGTATACATTTCATATAAATAATAAAATACAAGTTATAGGAGAACATAAAGAAGAAGAAAAAGAAGAAAATATAAAAGAAACCAATCAAGAAGAAAAATGTATAAAATTAGAACAATTTAAATATTTTAATATTCCTATATACGGTACACACGAAGAACCTTTATTTAGAGCAACAGATATAGGAAAAGTTCTTGAACTTAGTAATATACATATGTCTATAAATGAGTTTGATAAAAAAGACGAGATACGTACTATGAAAATTACAGATTCTATAGGAAGAAAACAAAAAGTAAACATGTTAACTAAAAACGGTGTATGTAAATTATTATGTAAATCGAGAAAGACAGGTGCAATAGATATATCAAAACAATTAGGTATAAACGTGTATAATCATAAATACGAATGTAAAGAAACAGAATCTATTACAATGATACTAAAAACATTTAAAGGTGAAAAAATGGAACAACAGTATCGTATAAGTACTTATCGTATTGATTTGTATTTTATAGAATATAATTTGTGTATCGAATGTGACGAATACAATCACATGGACCGTGATATGGTATACGAAACAGAACGATACAATTATATATCTACAATGTTAAATTGTAAATGGATACGTTATAACCCAGACGATAAAAATTTTAATATATTTTCAATATTAAATGAGATATTTATAATAATTAAAAACAACATACAATATTAAAAATAAAGTAAACAATATAAAAAAATACAACACATTATCAATAACTACAAACCCGATAAAAAACTTTTACGTTTGCTAATTAGTGTTTAATTTGTTTTTCATTTTGTAAAATGGATGTCACATCATACAACAAAACAGAAAAATACACGCTACAACATTTTGAACAATGTACATTACGACAGTTAATATCTATTGTAAGACAGCATATGAAATTTGCTGTAAAAAATTTAAATAAAAAAACAAAAGAAGAAATAGCTTTGGAAATGTATACTTTTCATAACAAAAGACTACAGGAATTGTATACAACAAGGGAAGAAGAAAAAGAAGAAGAAAATGGAGAATGTGAAGAAAAAATAGATAGTGTTGTTGAAAAACAAAATAATAACAATACATTACAAAAGTTTTCAGATTTTATTACAGATAAATTTCAAAAAATAGATCATTATAAAATAGATAATAAATGGTGGTGGTGTGGTAATGAAGTAGCTAAATTGTTTGGTTATAAAGATTATAAAAACACGGTATGTAAATTAAAATGTCCAAAGATAAAATACGAAAACATGGTTGATTTAAGCATTGGTATCGTACCAATGCTTCAACCATCAACAGTTTTTATTGAAAAACGTGGTATTTTTCAACTTGTACTAACTTCAACAATGCCATTGGCTGTACAATTTCAAGATTTATTAATAGATGATATTATACCGTCTATTTTACAAAATGGAATGTATATATCACCATCAATAACATCTCAACAATTAGAAACATTACAAACACAACTCGAAACAGAACGCCAAGAAAAGTTACGAATTGAGCAAGAAAAAGAACAGTTACAATTACAATTATACCAGCGTCCATCATTAGATCTTGTGTTCCAAAACAGAATTGTAAATGAACAATATAAAACAGAATATATTTATATAATAACAAGTAAACAATATGCCGAACAGAAAATATTTAAAGTAGGACGTACAAATGATACAAAAAAACGATTAGTGTCTTTAAATACATCAAATATAACAGATAATCAACAATTATATGTATGTGATAAATTTCCATGTTTTAATGCATGTAAAGTAGAAGAAACGTTGTTTTTAATATTACATAATTACAGATATACAACAAAACGTGAATTTTTCGTATTCAATTACAACAGTTTGAAAAAATTAGTAGAATGTGTTTGTATTCATAATAAACAACAATATGAATTATTTCATGATATAATAAACACAGAACAGCATCAGCTTATACCTAGTTATATACCACCACCATTATCAACACATTATAATACTAATGATACAAAAAAGACAAAAATTGATCAATTTTTTAGTAACGTATAATTACAATAGTATATTAAATGAACGTAAATGATGTGTTTGAACATAGTTTATTTTATGTGTTATATCAACAACAACACTTGTATATAAATTTAAAGAAATACCAGTATCATGTTGATCGTTATGTGTATAAACTGTAATTACATCAAAAAAATCTAGATAATTAATTTTTAAACGAATAAAATCTTGTATAGGTATTTTTTTTCTATTATACATATGTACTTCAAAAATTTCAGTACTATGCGCAATAGCATAATCTGTTGTCGTTGATGACATGTATTCATCTGAAAATATTAATTTTTGTTCATCATTTGTAGTTATATCAAGAATAGGATTAGGTGTTTTATCTGTATAATACTTTTTTTTATTATCACAGTTACTACTTTTTTTAAAATGTAGTTTATATTGATCATCTAAAGTAGATGTTATTTTTAATATAACATAATCATCTTTTTCGTTTATTTTTTTTAAATTTTTAACAATTTCATTTACACGATGATTATTTAGATCTATATCATAATCAATATATTCTATTAAACTTATTAATTCTATAATTTGTGATTGTTGTTTATATACTTCTATTTTTAATTCTTTTATTTCATTATTTAATAATTCTATATTATTTTTATTATTATACAATTGTGTATTGTCGTTATTATTAAAAGATGGTATACATTGTCCCATGTTTATAAATAAACAATTTACTATACTGTATATTATTTATTTATATACATGTTAACATTGTAAAAGTAACGTGTTTTTTTGTGGGTTTCCCCTTTCCATTTTTTCCTTTTTATAATGTATTTTTTATTTTATTTATTTTTATTTATTTCCCCTATTTTTCCTTTTTATGTATTTTTATTTATTTACTGACGATTAATATCTACAGATACTGAACATATAATATTATTATTGTCTTTTTTATTTTTTAAAGTATAAACATGTGTAATTTTTATAATACCGGTATGATTCATATGAACACTTTTTCTTGTAACAAAAGATATATCATCGTACAGATAAATACCAACACGTTTGCATTTTTTTATATAAGATGAAAATTTAGAATATACATCGTGTTGATGTGAATCTGAACATGAAAAACATTCCGATATACTATTACATAATACTAATTGTTCACTTGTTTTATAAAAACAAATAGCATCGTGTAATTTTTTTTCTAGTTTTTGTTTTGAAATGTGTATATATGTTTCTTTATCATACATGAAAAACTGTTTAATAATATCCCACACATTATCATCAAACACCACAGTACCATTTGTAAATTGGTCCATTTGAATGAATCGTTTGTTGTTAATATAAGTAAACAGTAGTTTAGTTTATGAACATTGGTTTATACATGTCAAGGGCATTCTTGATAAAGAACACGTAACGTAATGTAACGTACTGTTGTTTGTGTAACGTTTTTTTTTGTGGGTTTCCCCTTTTCCCCCGTTTTTTCCTTTTTATGGTGTTTTTGTGTGTTTTTTCCCTTTTTCTATTTTCTCCCCCGTTTTTTCCTTTTTTTGGTGTTTTTCAGTGTGTGGTGTTTTGTGGTATTTAACGACGTCTCTTCTTAGTCTGTTCCTCTTCGTATTCCATGAGCCTGTCATAATCATCAAAGGTGTTGTTGAAATTCGTATCATGCCAAGGATCTTGGACATCATCCGAACTAGTTTCATCAACACGCCTCTTCTTAGCCCTGAAAGTATCAAAGTTAACATCATAGTCATCATCGTCGTCTTGAACAACTTCCTTTTCCTCCATAACCATTTCCGTAGTGTTTGTAGCTTGGACAATGCTTGTTGTTTCGATTACACTTGTTGCTGGTTCCCGATAAAGATCACGGTATCTGTCTTCGTATTCAACAAAGAACTTCTTCATCTTTTCAGGCTCCATAACATGCGAAAGTCTACAAATTTCATGAGCATTTCCAAAATCATACAATTCACCTTGAATAAGGCCCGAGGAAACAATTCTGCTTGGTTCAATACCAAAATAAGTCTTCAAAGTCTCTGATCCGCCTACAGACGTTTTCCAGTTATCAAAGTCAACACCCATATCGTCAAAAACCCTAGTCATGTTAACATGCCCGTTGTTCTTAGCCATATAAACTGTTACCTTTGACACATTATCCGTTGCAGCGTAATAAGTGTCATCCAAAGCCTTAAATGAAATGCCTCCCATGGTGTACGTGTTTGTTGTTAGTCGTATGGTGATAAAGATGTCATGGGTTTTATTATTTTTTAGAAACACGACATGTCTAGGGTATTATTTTTGACGCGTTTTTATTGTTTAATATAAATAGACAATAATTAGATAATAAAGACTAGTTATTTCATATTTTAAAATTATGGCACGCATGATTGAAATATTATATCTTTTAAAACACAAATTATCAAAAGATATAATATTGTATATATTAGACTACAATGCAGATTATAATGATCAATTAAAGAAAATATTTTATGAAATGAAACCTTTATTTTATAGTTGTTTATATGAAAATAAATTTTATACTTATCAACATCATCCTTATACTAAAATAAGTTCTATTTGTATATCTTGTTGGAAATATAACAAATCAGAATATAAAAAAATAAAAAATAAAGATATAATAACAACTTAAAGAACAATACTAAATGAATACATTATCAGAATATAATTTAAAAAAAATACAAAAACTGAAATATGTGTTTATATTATACAATATGTTACATCCTAGATATAAAAATATTATAGTATATTCACCATCACATATAATAAACAATTTAACTGAATTTAAGAATTTTTACACTATGTCGTTTAACAGATATTCGTCTATTTCTTCACAAGCTTATATTTATTTTACATATATATATAAAAATACATATTATTTAGACAATACGGATTTTTTAATAACAAACAGTACAACTTTTTAAAAATAAAAAGAAGAAAGAATATAAAGAAATAGTATAATTTTTATTAACAAAGTTTAAAAACATACACTTTTTTTTTAAGAAGAATAATTATAAAATAATGATGGATGTTATACAATCACGTGCTTGTGGTGAAGAAATGGAAGAAAAATTATCCTCTTTGTCTAAAGAAATACAAACATATGTATCACAATCAGATACTGTTTATTATAATACAGAAAAACGTACACAATTTATACATCGTTTAATGAACTATGAACGAGATGTTTTAAGTAGTGATTGGGGTGGGTATTGTGAATCGTATCGTCGTCCATTTATTCAACGTATAGATTCTATGTTATTATCATTAGATGATCATATACCAACACGTCCAGATTATGTATTTAAACAACCTAGAGAATCTTTTTTAGAAAAAGAACAAAACGGTGTTATTGATATATATACACGTCAATATACCAATTATGCACAATTACCAACATATAATACATATAATAATATAAATACTGCTAGTATTATATATCATAATGCTAATAATATTAATATAAATAATACCAA
>Ga0208743_1000423_pt1 | contig 12444 bp, 6 predicted proteins | sample CryBogCBH04Jul08_FD_184615 | JGI IMG/M metagenome (GOLD analysis project Ga0208743, IMG submission 184615) | Freshwater microbial communities from Crystal Bog, Wisconsin, USA - CBH04Jul08 (SPAdes) (version 2) | ecosystem: Environmental > Aquatic > Freshwater > Lake | place: Crystal Bog...
CGCTGCACAATCCCCTGTAGACGCATATGGTCTAGCTAAACTAGTCAATCCTTCTGGGGTACCCAGATTCTTTACTTCGTTTAAAGATATGGTAATGACTAAGATCACACAATTTAAGTGGGTTCCAAAACCGAATGCAGATCGAATTGTGTTTGAAGCGTTACAACCTGCAGTACGGTTTACTAAAGAAGAGTGCTTAGATCTACCTGAGATGACATATGTAACACGTAACGTAGAACTTACTCCACAACAGAAAAAATACTATGAGGCATTACGTAAGCAGTTAGTAGTACAAGCGTCAGGGGAACAGATCACCGCAATTAATGCAGCGGTGGGGTTGAACAAGTTGTTACAAATATCTTGTGGTGCAGTGTACTCTGATTCCGGTGAGACGCTAGAGTTTGACATCGGGGCTAGGTATAAAGTCTTGCGAGAGGTTATTGATGAGACTCAACAGAAAGTATTAATCTTTGTACCATTCCGGCATACAATTAAGATATTAGCCACAAAACTAGATGCAGATGGGTTTACGACAGATATTATCAATGGAAGTGTACCCGCTTCTCGCCGAGCAGAGATATTTAAAAGCTTTCAAGAAACGCCGAATCCACGTATATTAATTATTCAACCGCAAGCTGCTGCACACGGTGTAACGTTAACCGCGGCGGATACCATCGTATGGTGGGGGCCTACCCCTAGTTTGGAAACATATGCACAGGCAAACGCGCGTGCGCACCGAGCAGGACAGAAACATCCAGTTACAGTAGTTAGATTACAGGGGTCAAATGCGGAGAAACATCTCTATAAAATGCTGGACACTAAGATAGATGATCACGAAAAATTAGTTGACCTTTACAAAGATTTACTTGCATAAAATAAAGTACGATAGTATATTGGTATTTCGTAACGAGAAAACCAGATAGGTACCGTTACAACACTTAAGGAGAATGGCTATGTCAGATGACGTATCAAATGGGGATCCTATCCCCGTAGAAAAGCTCGCACGTATATACCTCAAGATGCGAGATAAAAAATCCGAGATGACTAAAGAGTTTGATGCTCAGATCGATAAGCTCGAAGCACAAATGAAAGCAGTCAAAACGGGAATCCTTGGGCATATGAAAGCTATAGGTGCTGAAAGCATTCGTACTGAATCTGGTACGGTATATCGTACTGTTCGTAAGGTGTATTCAACTACCGATTGGGAATCTATGCACAAGTTTATTCTTGAGCACCAAGCGCCCGACTTGCTGGAGAAGCGGATTCAACAGACCAACATGAAGGCTTTTTTAGAAGAGAACCCCGATCTGCTTCCCCCGGGGCTAAACGCAAACATGGAGTATTCCGTGAATGTAAGAAGGAGTTGAAATGGCTGAAGAATCATATGTACTAATCGAGGATATGGCAAAGCATTTTGCTGTATCTGTATCGACTGCGCGTGCATGGATTCGACAGGGCTTAGTCCCCGCACTTAAGATAGGCGCTGTATATCGTTTTAAGATAAGTGAGGTGGAGGAGGCTCTGCGTAACATACGCGGAGATGAAGCGGTGGAAGAACCGGTTGAATTAGGTTCTCAGTTAGTTTTTGATTTTAATCTTGATGAAGATATTTAGGAGAGTGTGATGAGTACAGAAATGACGTTATTTAAAGGCGGAATCCCTTCGTATTTAAAAGGTGCAGTAGATTCAGTTACTGCCGCGTTAGCAGGTAGTAGTGGCGGTATGCGGCGTATCAGTATCAAGGGTGGTGTGTTCCGCGAGATGGTTGGTGGTAATGAATATCGTGTGTCTGAAGATCGTGCGATGAATGTCATCATCATTAACGCGGCACCGAAAGTATCCCGTACATACTATTCAGGTAGTTATTCTGAAGGCACAGCGGTAGCCCCCACCTGCTGGTCTAGCGATAGCCAGAAACCCGATGAGTCTGTTAAGAATAAACAAGCCAATACCTGCTTAAACTGCCCCCAGAATATTAAGGGTAGTGGTCAGGGAGATAGCCGGGCTTGCCGTTTTTCGCAGCGTCTTGCTGTGGTAGTAGATGGCGAAGTTGATAAGGAGCAGGTGTATCAGCTTGTATTGCCATCCACATCTATTTTCGGTGATGGTGAAAAGAACAAGATGCCCTTGCAGGCTTATGCCCACTACCTATCTAACAATGGGTTCCCGATCTTTGGCGTTGTGACTGAGATGCGTTTTGATACTTCAAGTCCTACCCCCAAGTTGACATTTAAACCTGTGAGACCAGTGACAGAAGAAGAGTACGAGCTTATTCAGCATCTAAAAGATTCAAACGATGCTAAGAAAGCTATTGAATTAACCGTAGCCCAAGTAGATGGTGTACAGACTAAAGAGGAGTTGAAAGAAGAGTTTGCCCCTTCCCCAAAGGTTACTAAACCGAAACTAGAAGCCCCCAAGTACGAAGAGGAAGAAGTAGATGTACCGGTTGAAGAACCCAAGAAAGCCGTATCCAAGAAAGCACCTATAGCTAATGAACCTAAATTAGAAGATCTAGTTGGTGAGTGGGACGACTAAGTAAGCATTTAGCTTTTGGGGGAACGCAGACGAGTCGGCTCGGCGACTTTAAATAGCCTGTAAAGTTGTTCCTAGGTGGTTTATGGAGTGTCTGCTAGTACCCCACCTCTTATATTGGGTGGTCGATGGATAACATAGAGTTTTTGCGGCATGTCCTTGGCAACGAGGGATACTACTGCATATTAGGATTAAAAAGTAAAGAGCCCCCCGTACAAAAGTTGCTTACTACGATAGAAAACGCGATTACAGTTGCACAAAACTTATCGAAAGAAGGGTACGACACATACTACGGGGTAGCTTCATTTAAAGACGGTAAATCTAGACAGGCTAATAATGTTAAATCGAAGCAAGCGTTTTATATAGATATTGATTGTGGAGTATCCAAGAACGGCGAAGCAAAACCATACGAGTCGCAGGAGCAGGGACTAGCTGCGCTTAAAGTTTTTTGTAAAGCCATTGGCATGCCTAAACCAACGTTAGTTAGTTCGGGCGGGGGTATCCATGTCTATTGGGTTTTAAATGAGCCTATCACACCTGAAATATGGGAACCGTTAGCAATAAAATTAAAATGGTTATGTGATAAGCACGAATTTTATATTGACCCTAAAGTTACGCAGGATACAGCTAGGGTGCTACGTGTTCCGGGGACGTATAACTACAATTATGCAGATTCGCGAATAGTATCTATAGTCGGCCCTGTACAACGTACATACACACTTGATGAATTAAAGAATGTTATTGGCGACCCTGCCCCAGCCCCAAAGGTATTTGTTCCTCGCGCAGAGATGGATGAGGTTACTAAGGCTATTTTGGGCTTAGGTAGTTATACCAATCGTTTTCAAAAAATTATGATGAAAACGAATAAAGATGCAGGATGCGCCCAACTCAAGTATATTTATGAACAGCAAGCCACAATGCCAGAAGACCTGTGGAGAGCAGGGCTATCTATTGCCAAATTTTGTGTAGATGCTGATATCTGGATAGACAAAATATCGGTAGGGCACCCAACTTATGATCCCGCTGATACCGAATACAAAGTACGGCGTATTAAGGGCCCGTATACCTGCGAAAAGTTTGCTGAAATTGGAAGAGAATATAAGCTCGATTTATGTAAAGGCTGCATACATAAAGATCTAATCAAATCCCCCATCGTATTAGGGCGTGAAGTCCTTGAGGCAACAGAAGACGATAACATCGTTGAGAGTGCGCCCGAAAATATAAGCCAAGGCAAGACACAGACTTACGTCATCCCTATATATCCAGCACCTTATTTTCGCGGTAAAGACGGCGGGGTATTTAAACGTGAGGCTAAACCCGATACCGACGATGAAGATGCAGTCAAAGAAGTTTTGGTATATCACAACGACATATACGCGACTAGACGATTGATGGATGCAGAGCTAGGGGAGTCGATTGTTGTCCGTTTGCATTTGCCTAAAGACGGTGTGCGGGAGTTTACTGTGCCGCTAACGTCTATGACTTCCAAGGATGAGTTACGCAAAGAGATGTCAAAGCGCGGTGTGGCTTTGATTAAGATAGACCAAGTAATGCAATACATGACAACGTGGGTACATACTATGCAATATCAAGGAAAAGCTGACATAGCGCGCAGACAGTTTGGTTGGACAAATGATAAGTTTGAGGCGTTTGTACTTGGGGATAAAGAAATACGTGCCGACCGTATAGATCATAACCCGCCATCTTCGGCGACAAAAGATCTGTTTGAGGCATTTGAGCCTAAAGGTACGCTAGAGGATTGGAAAGAGGCAATGCAATTCTGGAATCGTCCCGGTATGGAACTGCACCAGTTCGTAATTGGAGCCGCATTTGGGTCGGTGTTTATGAAGCTTACCCCTATTAACGGTGTAACGATCCACGTATATAGCCCAAACTCTGGGGTGGGTAAGTCAACTTCTATGAAAGCCGGTATGAGCGTTTGGGGTAGTCCCGCTAAGCTTATAACTAAAGGGGTAGATACAAAAAATTCTAAGATGAATCGTGTGGAGGTTCTTAACAATATTCCGTTTGCTATGGATGAGTTTACGAATGCTTCGGGCATGGAGTGCAGTAACTTTGTGTACGATATGTCTTCCGCGGAACAAAAGAATCGTATGACTTCATCATCTAACCAAGAACGTCATCGAGGTGAGCCGGGTAATCTATTAGCTATCAGCAACGGAAACTCATCCCTACTAGAGAAGATGAGTACGGTTAAGATGTTGCCACAGGGAGAAGCAATGCGGGTAATTGATATTCGGGCATTTGCAGTACCGGGGCTAGAGAAGAAAGATACTGATGAGCTAAGTGCTGTGATTATGAATAACTACGGCCATGCGGGTATTGTGTTTTTACAATATATTATTACTAACATCGATGAAGTTAGGGCGATGTTTAAAGAGATTCAGCAAAAGATGGATGCAAAGTGTGGCTTTACATCAGCAGACCGATTTCACTCCGCAGCGGTGGCTTCAGCTATGGCAGGGTTATACTTTGCTAAAAGAGCGGGATTGATTGAATATGCGATTAAGCCTGTTACCGAATGGGTTGTTAAGTTAATGACATCAGTTAAGGAAAATACCGAAGAGCTTGATGTTGATGCGGAATCGACTCTAGTGCAATACATCGCAGAAAACTGGAACAACGTATTGTTGATCAGAAGCACCGATGATGGGCGTACAAAAGATGGGTTAGATCATTTAGTTATCCCTGATGCATCCCCGAAGTTTCAATATGTAATACGGTACGAGCATGACGAAAAGATGATGTTCTTCTATACACCACAACTAAAAGCTTGGTGTGTCAAGCGTCAGATTAACTATGAAGGTTTGATTGATGCCTTAAAGCAGGGGCGTACTAAAGCCAAGATAGAGCTTAAACGTATGGCTAAAGGTACCAAGATGAATCTACCCCCAGCTAGGGTTCTTTCAATTATCTGCAAGGACTTTATGAATAATGAACTCGAAGATCAGTTTAAGGCAGAAGCCGAACACAGGGCCACGCAGGAAGGTCATGAGGCAGGGGCAGATATGTCCTGATGGGGTAGTTATTACTGTGAACTGGGACGTGCTTGAAATAGGCATGTCCTTTTTTGTACCCGCGGTTAATTTATCACTACTCGATAAACAAGTAATGGAAATAGCCCAAAACCGGGGGTGGAAATTACAAAGCCGGAACCAGATCGAGGGTGGAAAATTAGGTCTTCGCTTTTGGAGAACCTTGTAGTACAATGTTAATACACATTCTCCATGTGTAGTATCTCCTCAAAGACCTTAGCCCCCGACACTCTCGGGGGTATTTTTTTATTCTAGGTCAAACTTTTCTTTAACTTCTTTAGAAAGCTTAGGATTAAACCGTATACCGTCTACAGAATCCCGCATAGCCTTTCTATGATCAAGAACAGCTTTATTTAATTGATCCCGTTTAATACGCCAATCAGGGTGCGCATCGTTAAATACTTCGCTCTGATCTATAGCTTTTTGCACAAGATCATCATTCCCTGTAGTCATCCCCAACACGTATAGATTCTGGATATTGTGCCGTTGGGTTTTAACCTTTTGTTGATACAAGTTTACCGCTGCAGCAGTTTCTTGTTTACTCGATAAATCCGCAGGTGCAAAGCCAGCCGCTTGCATAAGCGCATTATAGGCGCTTACATCCTCTTGAATAGGATCGCCTTTGATTGTAGTAGCCCCTTCGGTAACGTACCGGATACCCTTCATTGGGTTCTTTATAAAGTTAGGTAGCATTCCTTCAATAGCGCGGTCTGGATGCCCATCATTAAAGTGTTTGATTGATTGCTCTACGTTAGCCGCATAAGAACCTGAAGGGCCCATAAGATTCTTCATAGCCCACAATACATAGCCATCTTGAGAAATCATTCTGGGGTCATCTCGGAATAACAAATCTTGTCCGTATGCCACGCGGTTTGCAATATCAATATTTAATAATTGATTAGGCAATCCTTTATAAGCAGTTTCACCAAAAAACTCTTTCATGCTTTCGTTAAAATCGTATGGCTCATCATCACCAAACAAAGCATTAACCATATTTGCGGTTGTTTCTGCAGCCCCATAGAATGGTAATCCCTTCATCCCCGCAAACCCTGTAGCCATTGCTAACATACCAAGCATCTGTCGTTGGGCTACTTGTTTTACAGATCTACCCCCAAGTTCGTCTAACGGGATCATATTGTTTTTATCACTACTAATTGCTTGATGAAACGAACGGGCAAACATAGAAGACGTATTCCATACAAACTGTTTAAATGTAAAGAATATCCGACCTAATGGATGCTGCATCATACTTGGGGCAGTTCCCGCAATACCTGATGTATGGGCCTTAATAACTTGATCTGTTGCGTATCGAGCAGCCTCTTCGGGTTTCATACCATCTTTTAGTGCAAGCTCATATGCGGCAACGGCTGTAACACGACGGGTGTATTTTTCTGAAATCGTAAACGGATATGCTAATGCTTTAGCAATTCTTCCTTTAACCCCGCTCATATTATCTAGCGAAGCATTACGATTTTGGATAATTTCCCGATAAGTAGAATGGTCAATTTGGGCTGTATCTTGTAGTTCTTTATACAACGTAGCGTAACGCGAATTGTTTTCAATACCCTTATTTACAGCTTTAAACGCATCAACTAACGCAACGCCTGCTCTATCAAATCCATGCCGTGCACCAAGCATGGGGTATACCACCATAGGAACGTGGGTTAAATGTACTACCGCGGAAGAGACGTTACCCCCAATATATTCAAATCCGCTCAACGCAGTCGCGTTATGCACCCAAGGAGCAAAAGCTGGATCAAACTGAAGTTTTGCCTGATTATTAACATGTGATGCTACAGTAGCCTGTGCAGGTGTAGCAGCAGCGCTTTTACCAAACGTATGTAGTTCATCATGGGCTAATGCAATCGCGCTGTTATATTTACCGTTAGATAACTTGCGTGCCCATTGAGGTGCGGTATTACTAAAACCTTGTAAAAGTAATGTACCTTGTTTAAGCGGATCTACACCACGTACGTTTTCAGCACGCATAAATCTTTTTGCAATTGACTGTGCGGGAAATTGTAATAAGTAACTTTGATATATAGAATCAATTAGATGGTCCGGCGCATTTTGCTGTTTCATGTCGGTAATTACTTTACCGATAAAAGAATCCGGGGGGATATCGCCAGATCTATAGCTAATATCTTCAATACGTTTATATAACTGAACGTCTTTCTGTCCTAATTGTTTAACAAATTGTTCACGTTCTCTAAAAGATTCAAACTGAGAAACTGCACGCGCGCCCGTTTCAGGATCCGCATATTCAGCTACCCAATCACCAAATCGCATTAACGGTATATACCCTTTGACCCGCATACGTTTTGCTTCAAACTCAGATTTAAGTTTGGCTTTTGTCGAACCCATCAATACGCCTGTTGCACCGGGGTCATTCTCATCACCAAACAAAACCTTCTCATACTCGTCCATCATCTTTTCGTAATAGCCGCGAAGGTCTTTATACGTTTGCTGCATCTCTGCGGGAGTTATGCTCTTATTTTCAAAACGCTGTTTAAGTTCATCGTAAGCCTTTGAATACTGTCGATAAGTACCCGCGTCTTCGTCTTTTGAAGTACGTGCATGCCACTCATCTGAGGTTTCTTTGGGATTAAGAACATCGACACCAGCAAAACGTGCGTCCTGTGCAAATTTATCTAACCGTTTCTGTGCTTCTGGGTTCGCTTTAGCTGCTTTAAGCGCGCGCTTATAAATGTTCTCAGCTTCGGTAATAAACTTATCTGTATTACCTTGTTTACGTGCCATTAAATCTGCAATGCGTTTAATCTGAGGAAGCTCTGGAAACATTTCCGCAATTGCTTCTAAACGCTGCGTCATCAATACTGCACGGCGCACCCCATCATTCTGGATATTAGACACCCAGTTCTTAACACTATTTGCTGCTTTACTATCCATTCCCGGCAGTTTGTTTAAGGTTTCACCTACTTGTCTAAACCCGGTCTGAATTCGGCTAGGATCATTAGATGTGATGTTATCCATCGGGTGTTGATTTTCACCGTTTTTACGCATTGTGGGTGTTTCTATATTAGCCCCACCAGCGGCTTGCGCTTGTTTATGCGCATCGGCAATAAGTGCATCTACATCACTATCAGAATATTCTTTAAGCAAGTTCATACGCCGTAATAAGTTACGGAATACATTTTTAATTTGTTGATACCATGATTGATTTTTAGGGCCGGATTCAGATCGCTCTGCAATAACTTCATCCACTGCCCGTATTATTTCATCAGGGCGCCCTCTATAGTCGTTATTTTTTTCTATCCACTTGTCTGTGGCGTCTTTAATATTTTTGTTAGTATCATAAATTTTTTGCAGAGTCGTATCTAAATTTTCCCGTAATGCTTTATGCAACCCGTAATGGCCTAATGCTTCATGAAATACTGTAGCTTTGACTTCCGCAACAGAATCATGGTTATTGCCAATAATAACTGCATCTTTATTATCGGGAGTTATAAAGCCCCGTGTGCCTTCAGCTTTATTTTCTTTTAACCAATCTTGCACCTTTAGAGGTAGCTCATCAATAGAATGCACGTAATGCACATTTAGCCCGGGAAACTTCTTATCAAGGCTTTCTACCATTTTTTGTGCTAATTCTTTTTCTACTTTACCTGTACCGGGTTGACGCTTGTCATTTTTTAAGAACCCGATCTCATTTTCTTTTTGATGTTGTTCATGCACAAGTTCCCCAAAAGCTTTTAAATCTGCGCCTTGCTCATGCAGTCCTTTCCACAGTTCTTGTAGGCGCGGGGATAATTTAGAAAACGCTGCCGCGCCTTCAGGTTTATTTTTAGCCCAAGCTTTTACTGCTTCTGGGGTAGTAGCGGTAGGGGCAGCTTCTTCTTTAGGTTTATCTGGGAATACTTGTTTTGTTAAATCATCTAGCTTTTCTTCAAACGATTTAGGTTCTACAGTAGTAGCAGGTTTTTCTAATGTAGTACGTTCATCTGTTTTTCTTGCTCTAGGCTTACTAACAGATTCTGTAGTTGCGCCCACTCTTCTTGTCTCAGGTGCTGCAGTTCCTTCGGTAATTCCGCGTGATTCGGGCTCGCTATAAACTGGAACGCTTTTTCGATTTGATACAGTGTCAGGTGCATTTCGTAGTGCTCCATAATCGGCTTCCTTTTTAATACCGCCTCTAGGCCCAAACATTTCTTGTTGTTTAGCTGCTTCGTTAAACAACCGTCCAGCTAATTCTTGCACAGCTTGTTTAGTAGAAGGGGATATATTTTCGTTCTCTCGAACTTTAGCTAGCACGTTTGCAACATCTTGGACATGCTCTGGGTTGGTAAAATCTTTATCTAATAACTGTTTAAATAACGGTGATTGTTTTTTTAACCCCGTTGCTGCAAGCGCATCTGCTGTTAATACAGTACTAGGTATTGGTGCAGGTGGCGCTTCTGGAGTTTCAGGTAACTTACCTTTTATTGCAGCAATTTCGGGAAACAACGAACCTTGTGCTTCAGGCACTAGGGGGAATAATCTTTTACGTGCTTCTTGCTCTGCTTGTATACGTTGTGCTTCTGTACGTACTACACCTGCGGGAGTAACTTCATAATCATGAAGCGGTAAATTTAATTGCCCCGGTGTAGTGGGTGGTGCAATAGGAGCTTGTGGTTCTTGCGCTGTAGGCATTTCCCCTTGTCTAAGCTTAGTAAGCGTAGGATCACCAAACAAATTGCCATATGCTTGTTGACGTGATGCAAGCTCTTGTTCTTTTGATAGCGCATCAAATAACCCCATTTGCCCTTTGGAACGGGTAATTGGAGACGGAGATATATTCGGCATTGTTTCTGGAACCATTGGCCCATGAGGTTCTGGGTACCCAAACATGTCGGTATTACCAAAATCAAAACTTGACTGCCCCGGGGATTTAAATGGAGTCTCTGGTTGAGGTTCTGGTTCTACAGTAGGCTGCGGCCCCCTTGATGCAGTAGGTTCTCCAAAAATATCCCCATACTGCTGCTGTCGTGCAGCTAAATCGTCTTCAAAATTTTTGCGTTGTTGTTTAGCTAATTCAATTGCTTCCGTACGTTGGCGTTTAGCAATATCTAATGCTGTTTTATTTGCACCCGCCTCTCTAAGCCCACCGAACCCACCAAAAATAGCAGCCGGTACTGTAGCCCCTGCAAGCTGCGCTTTATACGATTCCATTGCTTCTGGACCCATAAAGTCTTGCCCAGCTTGTGCTCTACGTAAGGCTTCATCGCCCACGCCCATAGTAACAAGGCCAGCATAATTAGAAGCAATATTTCTAAAGTAAGGGCCAAATGCGCCGTTTAATTTTGCTAACCCTGCTTCATGTGTGATAGCCCCAGAAGCGACATCTTTTGCAACATCCTTTACCGATGCACCAAATGCATTTTTTACTGATGGGGGTAATAAGCTTGTGCCGGGTAAACCAAATCTATCAAGCGCAGTTTGCCCTAACGCAGCGGCATGAGCAGATAATTCATCTACTGGTTTATTGGGGTTTACTTGTTGTTGCTGTCTTACGTTTTCACCAAAATTGGCGGGGTAATCTGTTGCAGCAAATGCGGCAATTCCAGCTTCAGGCCCTAAAAATGATGCTGCACCACCCGCTATAGTAGGAACTGCATATCGACCAAAACCCTGCGCTACAGGACCTAATGCGCCTTCTACTGCGGATCCTGCGCCTGTAAATAACCCTTTTTCCCAAGCACGGCTTTGTTGTTTTGCAGTAGGGGCTTCGTACTGCTGCTCGGCGGCAAGGATATCTCTTTCACCCGCTTTTTCTAATCCGGGAATATTAAACGCATGCCCAACACCTTTTTCTGCCGCACCGTACCACCCATTAAAACCAGATTTAAACGCGGTAAGAATGCCATGTTTATCAGGTCCCGGAATATCAAAGTCATACTTATCCGCTAAGCGATTAAGTTCTTTATGAAATTCCTCATCAGACATAGAGTCGTCAAAGGACACAGGCCCTATTTTAGGAAGATCTATGATCATTTTGTTCTGCTATCTGGTGCAGTGGGTTTAGGCCACCAAGGTAATAAGCTAGAATAATACGCGTCTTTTTGGAATTGATGGCTTCTTTGTTGATCAGGAGTCCAAGTACTTCTATCTTTTGGAAGGTTAAGTGTTTTTAAAACGTTGGGTTCTATTGTGTTATTCCAATCATCAGTAGCTTTTCTTGTTACTTCAGCCTGACGAGTTTGTGAATCCGCCATTTTATTTTCATAATCTTTTAGTTTTAACTCATGCGCTTGCGCAAGTGCGTTAGCATGAATTTCTTTATCTGCTTGTATTTTTGCTAAAGCGGCATTATTGCGTAAAGTCATATTATCTGCTCTATCTTGCGCAAGTGCTTTATGGTAAGCGGCCATTTCATTGATACGATCTAGGCGGGATTCATTTAGTAACTGTGCACGGGCAGCGGTTGAAAGTGCCCCAGCAATACCAGCTTCTTGTTTATTTTCTTGGCCCATTAAGTTGCCATATAAACCAAGACCTTGCGTAACACCCGCACCAATATTAGGCGCTGCAAAATTAGAACGCCCCATCATACCCGCACCCGCCCCTAGCAATGCGAGCCAAGGACTTAATTTTTTCTGCTCTGTAAGTGATTCTTTTTGGGAATCTATCCATTCGTTAAATTTTTTAAGTTGATCATCACCAGCGGTTTCTGGAGGTTTGTACGTAGACTCTTCTGGTTTAGCAGGGGCTGTAGTAGCGTCAGGAATACTTGTAGGCATACCAAATTTGCCTGTTGGGTTAAACCCAGTATATTCCCCATACCCTTTATACAAACTATCTGAAGGACCTTCTTCAAATTCATTCATACGAGCAGTTTCTGCTGGAGATACGGGAACAAAAC
>Ga0208743_1000426_pt1 | contig 12325 bp, 22 predicted proteins | sample CryBogCBH04Jul08_FD_184615 | JGI IMG/M metagenome (GOLD analysis project Ga0208743, IMG submission 184615) | Freshwater microbial communities from Crystal Bog, Wisconsin, USA - CBH04Jul08 (SPAdes) (version 2) | ecosystem: Environmental > Aquatic > Freshwater > Lake | place: Crystal Bog...
GACCTCCCTGTACAGACATAGAAATACCCCCTATATAAGGGGGGATACAATGACAGGGGGGAAGGGGAGGGGGTTAATAATAGTGGAGGGGGTGGTATAATAAAAAAAGACAGGGGGGTACTTTTCATAGAATAGTATATATTTATTATAAAAGATATTATGAAGAGTTATAGTAAAGAAAAATTAAAAAAAAGAGGTAATTTATATTTTAAATATTTTTACAATTCAGATGAGGTTATAAAAAAAATAGTTGAGGAATATGATTTAAAAAAACCGATAGATGAAAGTAATTGTAAAACGGTATTTGATGTAGATGAAAAATATAAAGAAAAAATATATGAATTGATTTTATATTATCCAAATAAATTAAAAGAAATTAAATATATAACAAATAATATTATAGATGAATTATATAATACTTATGGTGAAACTATTAATATAATGAAAGAAAGTAAAAATAATAATGAAAATGTAAGAGGTCGTTTATGTGGAAATGCAAAAGATAGATGTAAAGAAACTAATATAATATGTGATATTAATAGTGAAGATATAATATTAGTTCGTAAATGTCCATATTTAGATGTTTTTTTAGATTATGGAGGTGATATGCAAAATGATAACACACCTTCATTAGATAGAATAATACCATCTTTAGGGTATGTAAAAGGTAATATACAAGTAATAAGTATGTTATCAAACAAAATGAAAAATTCAGCAACTATTGAACAATTAATAACGTTTTCAAATAATGTTTTAAAGTTACATAAAAAATAGTCCCCCGTATCAGGACCGTCAGGAGGGATATTGGTATGCATGGGGGAGGATGCATACCAAAATTGAAACCTGTCCACCAGACTCCTCGACTCCGATGCACTGTTAATAAAATGTGGATAACTTTATTAGTATAATATCAAAATAAAGTTGTACTTTCGTGTTGTAACCGAGTTGGTTACGTTAAAACGTTAGTATATGAGTAAGGAATTTATCTTTGATTGGGTTGATGGTCAACCAATAGTGTGTGAGGGTCAAGAAACATTCGATGAGGTTTTTAAGGTACTTAAAGACCGTAATCAAGAACACCTTATTCCCAAAGGGGAAAGGGTTATTGGAAAGGTTACAAGACCTTTCGAGAACCAACAGAATTTCAATGTTGAAATGTCTGTTTGTAAGGTGGTTGACACCGAAAACAATGGTGAGGGTGACGTGTGGGAGGAATACTTCCTATCCTACTCAAACAAGAACTTCTTTTGGACTATGTTGTTAGAGAACAAGTCGACCAACGAATTTGTCAATAAGTCTCACGGGAGAGATTTATGTTAAAACACCCAAAAAGAAAGACCCCTACGGAAGTAGGGGTTTTTTTATGTCCATACCCGATGCTGAACTCTGAAGAATCCGAATTTTGGTATGCATCCGCGCTGTCTTATATATTATGTTTCACGTGGAACGTTACATGCAAACCAAAATTGGTGGAACCTGGATCTGGACCCTTAACCAGAATTGTTTGTGCATGCAAACCAAAATTAAAACATGGACCGTTCCCTACAGAAACTTTAACACTTTTTAACAAAATAAATTTGTTTATGTAATTTAGAAGATTTACTTTTGTATTCTAAATTAAAGTATATGAAAAAAAGTTTGCAATTAGCAATTAAGGAGAAACCATTGGAGGTTTTATCAGGAGTGTTCATTCTATTTACCATAACATATTTATTTGTTATGTTATCAGTTATTTTTTCACACTATTAAAATTAAGAAAATGAGTTATCAAATTGTGAGTTCAAATTATCCCGAAGGATTAACAAAGAAAGTTAATGAATTAGAAAAAGAGGGTTGGATACCTGTTGGTGGTCATAGTGTTGTAGTAACACATATTCAGAATAGGTATAGTGGTTCTCAACACATGGATAGTCAATATAAACACGAGTACACTCAAACAATGGTGAAGAGTAAAGAACGTTTACCTTTAAGTCCGATATAAAATTTTTCATATACAAGCAATCGTTTAACCCTGATGTTTCTACATCGGGGTTTTTTTTTGTCCATCCGAATCTAATCATTTGGGTATGGTATCCGAATTTTGGTTTGCTTGAGGGAGGACGTATTACGTTTCACGTGAAACGTATGACAAATAAATAAACGTATGACATATGCATACCAAAATTACTCCCGTGGAACCAGTCTTCTTGGAACCAGATCTTGTGTGGATAAAATGTGGATAACTTCATTTGTCTGTGAATTATAATGTCCTTATCTTTGTATCCTAAAACGAAAGTATATGTACACAAAAATTTTAACAAGTGATGGTCAAGAAATTAACATCACAACGCAACAGTATGTAGTAGGGTTATATGTCATTATCAATAATGACCCTTCACAACAATTTGGTGTAAAGACAGAAGAAACAAAGTATCATAAAGACATTAGAATTAAATGTATTAAAAATGGTGATACTTTAGTTGGTGGTTCTGTGTTAGATGTAAAAAGTAAGTACCCTATCAACACATTTTCTAACAATTAAAAAACGAGTATATGAACACAAAAGAAATTAAAATGAGTACTGAATATAGAAAGTTTTTAACATTAGAACGTTTAAAATCACTACACGAATCAATAAACTTCTTAGGTAATTATAAACCCACAAAAAATACAGTTGATACTGTTGGTGAAACCCTTGAAGATGTTGATTTTAAAAATACATTTCTTTTAAAAGAATTGGGTGATATAAATGTAAGACGGGAAGAAATTATAAAAGAATTAACAAAATAAATTTGTTTGTTTTATTTTAAGTAATACATTTGTATTCAATAAAAAATAAAAGGTATATGAAATTTAAGTTAATTAAAACAAGAGAAGAAAAGTCAGTAGATGACATTATTAATTCAATGGGTAAGAAACCTATTGAGGAAAAGAAGTTGGAACATTTTTCAAGGGAGTTTCAACCCGACATTTTAAAGATTACAAGTGTGTTAGTGTCGTCAGAAAATGATACACATATAAAAGTATCTGAACGAATGTTTGAGTTGTTAAAAAGAAAATGGGATGGAGTGTTAACTACCTCAACCACATTAACAATCCTTTTTGAAGAAGAAGAAAGACGGTTTCGTGAAAGAATAGGTGTAACAATAAAAAAAATATCAATTAAAGAAAAAAGTTCTGATGAATATTTTTCTTTAATTGATATGAATGGAATTGGGTTAGATTAAATATGTTAATTTATTTTTATATAAATATAATAAATTTTGAATAAAGTCGGTATCTAAAAATTTTCATATACAAGCAATCGTTTAATCCTGATGTTTCTACATCGGGGTTTTTTTTGTCCGAGAAACTTGATAGAACTGATCTGGTCTGTAGAAATCGAATTTTGGTATGCATACGATGTTCCACGTGAAACATATGACACCCATGCATACCAATATCTTCCCGTGTCCACCAGTTTCCTCGACCCCAGAACCAGTGTGGAAAAAATGTGGATAACTTTGCAATGATAATATGAAAATGATGTTGTATATTTGTATCCTAAAATTAAAGTATATGACAAAGAAATTAGTTCAAACAGTACAGGGGTTATTAGAAAGAGATGTTAACCCAAATGAAACAATGAGACAACTGTTACATTTTGGTAATGGTAGGATTTTAAGTTGGGGGATGACTACCCGAACAAACTTTCAAAACAAAGGTTTATTATTGAAAGTGAGTGGACACCATCACAAGGGTTATGTGTTAATTGTCTTGGGTTGGGATGATGTGTACAAGTTTCATTTAATTAGTACACACGGAGTTTTAAAACAATCTGTTGAAGGGGTGTACTTCGATGAATTGTTCGATAAAATTGATAAGAAAATTGAATTTATACCCGAATATACACATTAAAAATTTTATCTACTCGTTTAAATCCCGACATTTCTATGTTGGGATTTTTTTTTGTCCATACCGAATGGATGTGGATGATCTGGAGTCTGAGTGGTCAATTTTGGTATGCAAGCAACTGTTAGGTATGTTCCACGTGGAACGTTAAAGGTCGTATGACACTTGCATACCAAAATTTGAATACTCAGGTCCTTAAGATTTTATCTCATCATTTTCACGTGCATACCAAAATTGAAACTGGGACGTGTCCCTGAAGGTGTGTGGAAAAATGTGGATAACTATTTAAAAAAGATTGTTATTTGTATTAATTAAACCCTTATCTTTGTATCCTAAAACATAAGTATATGACACAGATTAATCAACAACAACTTTTGGAGTTGTTAATGGGTGTGGAAAAGTCCACAATGGTTCACTTAGTTACTGAAACTAAGGTAAAAATGAACAAACGTGATAATCCTTTTTTTGAGAAGGTTGTTAAACGTAATAGTTCCAACTACCTTATCGGTAATGGGTACGAAACAAGAGTACAAAACAACGAAAAAAAGGAAGGTATGGAAGGTACTTTCGAGAGTAAGAAAAACACACAAGGGGAACACGTTTCTAAGTGTGTACTTTTCAACGAAAAGTTAAATACACACTACCTACAATACGAATATTTTATGGAAAGTAAACCAAAAATAGAATACCTATACGAAGGTAATAGTATTGACAAAACTTTGTTTGAAAGTTACCTTGTAAAGAAGTCCACAACTTCAAGACAAGAACAGGAAAGGGTGGTATTGTTCCAATCCTTTAAATTAGAAAGTATAAAGGAAATGACCTTAAACAAAGTGAAATATCAAATAGTTTAAGGTATTACATTAGAAAAAACCCCTACTTTCGTAGGGGTTTTTTTATGTCCAAGAACTTGGGTTTTTCCTCAGTATCCCAATTTTGGTATGCATCGGGTATTACTTATAACGTTCCACGTGGAACAATTTAACTTGATGCAAACCAAAATTGAAACTTTGACCTGTCCCCCAGATCATGTGGATAAGATGTGGATAAGTTTACCTTGTATGGTATTACATTAATGACTATATTTGTATCCTAAAACAAATGTATATGACAAAAGAATTTGTATTTGATTGGGTTAAGGGTCAACTAATCGTGTGTGAAGGTAAAGAAACTTTCAACGAAGTTTATGAAACTTTAAAGAAACGTAATTGTCAAGTAGATTTTTTCCCGATTGGAGAAAGGGTTCGAGGTGAAGTTATTCGACCTTTTGAGAATCAAAAGAATTTCCTTGTGGAAATGTCCGTTTGTACTTTCGTTGATGTCATTTATGATGGTGAAAATGATGTTTGGATTGATTATGTGTTATGTTATATTGATAACAATAACGTGTGGAATTTGACCCTATTCAATAAGACCACTCACAAAATTGAAAAAGAAACACATGGTAAGGATTAACACCTTTCCAAGATTAAAGTCCTCACCGAAAGGTGGGGATTTTTTTTGCCCAAGAACTTGACGGAACTGATCTGGTTCTGGTTCATGAATTTTGGTTTGCAAGCAAAGGACGTATGACACCTATGCATACCAAAATGTATACTGGATCAAAAAAAAAATTTGGTGAATTGTGCAAAAAGATATATATTTGTATTCTAAATTAAATGATATGGAAATAATATTTGTTTTTGTCGGTTTATTACTTTTTGGTTTATGGATAGATAATTCAGATAACAATTATGGTGACTTTTAAAATGTGGATAACTTTTTATAAAACGTATTACATAAACACTTATCTTTGTATCCTAAATTAAAATATATGGAAAAAAGAATTGGTAATTACCTAATTGAAGTTAAACAAGATATGAGTCCCGAAAGTCCTAGAGATTTTGATAATCTTGGAACAATGGTATGTTTTCACCGAAGATATACTTTGGGTGACGAACACGACTATAATTCAGATGATTATAGTGGTTGGGATGAACAACTAAAAGTAATCAGTAAGAATGAAGATGTTTGTGTTATCTTACCTTTGTATCTTTACGACCATAGTGGTATCACAATGAATACAACGGGGTTCAGTTGTGGTTGGGATAGTGGACAAGTGGGTTGGATATTTGTATCAAAAAAGAAAGTAAGAAAGGAATATAGTGTTAAACGTATCAATAAGAAGTTAAAAGAACGTATTACAGGGTATTTAATCAACGAGGTTAAGACTTATGACCAATACCTAACAGGTGAAGTGTATGGGTACAAAATATCGAAGATAACTAAATGTGACTTAGGACACGAACATACAGAAGAATTAGATAGTTGTTGTGGATTTTATGGAGAAGAGGAGTGTTTAAAGGAGGCGGAAGGTATTGTTGAGTATTACAAACAACCTAAACAATTAGAATTGGAATTGGTTTCATAGGTATAGTTTTAGGAGAAATTTCCTCACAGAAATGTGGGGATTTTTTTTGCCCCGAAGAACTTGAGAATCCTCAGAATCAAAATATTGGTATGCATCGGGTATTACAAATAGATCATGCATACCAATATCTACCAGACCCAGCACCGTGCGCTGGGGTCACCAGATCATGTTAATAAAATGTGGATAACTTCATTTGTCTGGTAACATATAAGGGTTTATATTTGTATCCTAAAATAAAGAAATACGGAATGTCCAAATTGTAAAAAAGAAATGAAGTTTATTGAACCTTCAATATTCTTGAACGTTGAAATTTATGGTAATACACAACTTGGTAAAACTGAATGTTGTGGAAAATTATTCAATGTTGAACGTAAAATAAGTTTTAACATTAGTGAATATAAGGGAACAAAAAAATTTGATAACTGGGAAAATTAAATAATATGACACTACAAGATTTAAGGAAGTACGCAAAAGAAACTATTGAGAAGTACCCCCAACACAAAAAAGATATAGTTGGTTTATACAATTTATGTGTAAATGAAATTGAAGAGGGTGGAAGTAGAGAACAGGAAATAGAAAATTGTCTTCACGATATTAAAGAACTTTTAAATGGAGAATAAAATGAAAGTACCGACACCCAACTTGGTAAAATTGCAACATATCAATTATGAAAGTGAAAGGTTGCACAATAGAATAATGGAGATTACAGGTGAACGAACAACACTTGAAACTAAAATGATGTTTGGTCAGATTGACGAAACACTATTTTATATGAAACTGAAATGTTTGGATTATGAAATGAATTATGTTATACAACCTAAAATTGATAGTTTACAGTCCGAACTTGAACTTGTTGGGATATTGATGGATTCAAATATTCAATTATCAGAAAATTAAATTTGGTAATGTAATATCTATGTATTACTTTTGTACTCAACCGAAAGGGAAAAAATAAAACAAAAATGATGAACGATTTACAAATTGATTTAATGTACCCTAAAACTGAAAGGTATGACATTGGAAAAAATGATGATAACGTTAGTATCATTATAGTAACCACACATACTGAAATGGGTGAAATGGAGATTAATGTATATGGTACTGATGGTAATTTAATGGTTGAAAAATTATCTTTACCACCATTTTATGACATTGAGGACGATGATGATGGATTGTTCACGGACATTAGATGGTTTGTACCATTCTTGATGGAATTTAAAAATAGGTATTACATTAACTAATAAAACAAAAATTATGAAATATATCATTGCATTAATAGTAGGAATTTTAACATTCTACTTTTCTTTTTCGGGAGCAAATAACCTCATACATATTGTATGTCAAGGTATTATCGACCCCTCACTACATGCAGTTATGGTTATTGTCCTTTGGATTATATGTTTTGGATTGGTTCTAAAAGTATCACTCATCGGTTCAATGATTATAATGTCACTCATTGTAGGAAAAGATTAACGTATTACACGCCCACGATTAAAGTCCTCATCGAAAGATGGGGATTTTTTTTGCGCTTAAGTTTTGCAGCACTGAAGATGACCCACGATTTTGGTTTGCATGTAATACCTAATGCATACCAATATCTACCAGGCCCAGCTCCGTGCGCTGGGGTCAGAATAAATGTGGATAACTTTCATTTGTTTATGTCATATAAAACATTTACTTTTGTATCATTATTAACGAATAAAACTAGTCAGAATGAAAAATGTAAACAGTTTAGTATGGGGGTTTATATCTTTAGTTGTTTTAGTTGAATTATTATCATTAACATTAATATTTTAAAAATGAATAGATTTTATAGAAAAGACCCTAAAACAGGTTTTCGTGAGGAAATTTGGTCAAGTATGAAAAGTATTAAAGGTTGGAGAAAAGTAAAATAAACGTATTTTCAAAAAGTTAGTGAGACAACAAAATAAAAAAAATAAACGATGGACATAATAGTTAAAAGAAGTGATATTGAACTTCACAGAAATTCTTGGAAGAAAGTTGCTGAACAACACAATTGGTATAAAGAACCGTTTTATATTCAGATATGGTTTAATTCAAATGGTACTATTAATGATAGTGTTTCAGTGAGGGATGTTATGACAGAAGATGTTTTAATACCCATTGGGAATTATTCAATTATCATTGATGAAGAAAATTAATTTGGTGGATTAAAATAAAGCACATAACTTTGTTTTCTAAATTAAACAGTGATGATAGACTTTAAAAAGTTAAAACGAGATGATAGAATGGATATAGCCATAGCAATTAATGATAAGTTAGTTAAAATGGGTTATGTACCTAATAATACTGATACTGATGATGAAGATGAATTTAATGTTATGGATATGATTAATTCTATACTTAAAAAACAAAAATTATATAAAGAAGTCAAAAAATAAATTTGGTGGATTAAAATAAAGCACATAACTTTGTGGTCTGAAACGATAAAGAGATAAAGAAGTAAATATTATGGAAGAAGTGAGGTTAAGTCCCAACGTAGTACATTAATGCTTTATCGTGGTTTTTTGATTGTTAAACGCTTAAATTTTTCGATATGTTACACAATAAAGGTAGTCCTTAAATGGTATAACGAATAACAACATTTAATATATAAGATAAACTGGTAATTAAAAAACCCTCGATAAAATATCGGGGGTTTTTCGTATTCGGATGTTAATGATCCAGTCTCAGGATGTGGATTTTGGTTTGCATAAACGTATGACATGCATACCAAAATCTGAGACGGGACGGAGCTGAGTTCACCAGATCATTTCCTTAACAATTATTTAACAACATTTTTTTTATCATTATTTGGTGGGGAATAAATTTTCCTTATCTTTGTATCCTAAATAAATTAATTATGAAATTTGCACAATCAAACAATTTAGATTGGAGTGTTCGTGAAGAACAAGTACAAACAGTTAGTGGTCTTATTATTGATGGTCAGAAATGTATTATTCGTAATGATACAAACAAACCATTATCAATAATGGCTAATAGTTACCAACCGTTTCAAAATAAAGAATTATTTGAATTATTGGAACGTGTATCAAAACAAACCGGACTAGAAATTTTAGATTCTGGTTTTTTTAATGAGGGTGAAAAAGTGTACGTTCAATTAAAATCTAATAATTTAAAATTAGGTGATGATAAAATTGAAGGTCACATTACCGGAGTGAATAGTTATGATGGTTCAACTAGTTTGGCGTTCGGTAATTCAAATATTACTATTAGTTGTTTAAACACTTTCTTCAAAGCGTTTAGGGGGTTACAAAATAAAGTACGTCATACTAAAAATATGACTATTAAAATTGATGATATTTGTAGAAGTATGGACAATTTTTTAATTGAAGAAAAAGAAATTTTTAACAATATTATACAACTTTCTGAAACCAGAATTGGTGATGGTGATATTGATTCTGTAATACGAAAATTATTTGATATTGATAAAAATATCAGTCTTCAAGATAAGGATGCAATATCAACGATAACAAACAAAAAAATTGAACAGTTTTATGTTGATATGAATGGAGAACTAAAAAGTAAGGGAGATAATCTTTGGGGACTTTTTTCATCAGCGACCTATTATGGTACCCATAGTATGAATAAAAATGGTGATGGAAATTTAAAAAATAAAATGTTTGGATTACAAGGTAAAAGAGAACAAGAAATATTCAATCATTTAGTTGAATTAGTTTAATATTAAAAAAGAAATAACCCAGTTGTATTACTGGGTTATTTTATTTCTTTTTATATCTCTATTAACTTTTGAACATAGAGGTTTAAGATTTGTATAATGATTTAATCGTATTACATCTTCCTCAATTATTGCTGAACTAGATGGTATTATATGGTCAATATCCCAACCATAATTAAAGGTGTTTATTTTGTATAATCCATAATTATCCCAATTCATCCAAGATTCAAATTGAGATTCTAAATGTTGTTTAAAATCTTCAAATGAACAACCAAGAATTTCATGTGTTCTGGATCGTTTAGTATAACCATTACCTTTAATACTTTGATAAATTAATTTACGTATGTTATTTTTAAACTTATAAAAACTATCGGTGGATTTTTTATGTATTTTATATTTACGATTTTTTTCTGATATTTTTTCTTTATTATTTATATAATATTGGTTTGTTTTTTTAACAATGTTGTTTTTATTTTCTTTGTAATATTTTTTATTTTTCTCTCTTAATTTTTCTTTATTTTCTTCGTAATACCTTTTCTTTTGTTCTTTTACTTTTTCTTTATTTTCTTCACGATATTGTTTTTTCTGTAACCTAAGTTTTTCCTTGTTTTCTTCGTAATATATTTTTTTTTGTTCAGTTAATTTTTCTTTATTTTCATCCCTATATAAAATACCATATTTTTTTATTTTATCTTTATTTTCTTCACGATATTGTGTTTTTTTATCTTTATTTTCTTCATTATATTGTTTAAAATAATCTTTTCTTTTTTCATTATTAATTTTATGTTGTTCTTTTCTCTCTGTTGACCTATTATATTCTTTTATTTTTTGTTTATTCTTTTCACGATATAATCTATCGTATTCTTGTTTTTTCAATTTTTTTTCTTCGTTTGTCATAATATATATTTTATAATAAATATAAAGAAAATCAATAAAAGTGTGTAGTATATTTGGTAGAACTAATATCATAGTGGTTAATTGAGAAAGGAAAGTCCTCACAGAAATGTGGGGATTTTTTATGCCCTCAAATTAAGCAGTTGCTTAAAACTTTGCTGAAGATGACTCCAATATTGGTATGCATCAGGTATTACATGCAAACCAAAATCAGAGTCGGGACTGAGATGGAATTCCCCCCTGTAGATCAATGCATACCAATATTATGAATCTAGGCCCAGCTCCGACTCTGGAAATCACGGGGTCTAGATCTTAAAAATAAATTTGTTTGGTAAATATAAACCCCTTATCTTTGTATCCTAAATTATAAATGTATGGATGAAGATTTTGTTTTATTAGAGTGTATCAAAGGAATTTGTAAAAATGATGCAATTTTATTCCCTACTGATATTGTCGAGATTCTTTTAATATCTACCGATAAAGAAGGTAATATGGATATTGATATTAAAGTAATTGAAAGTAAAGTCTGTAAGGGTTTAGAAACAGTTATTAGTGGTGAAGATTTGGTTAATCATTTTAAATATAAATAAATTTGTTTATTAAATACAAATGTATTACCTTTGTAATCTAAATTAAAATATTATGCAAACATTTGATTTTTATCTTGACCAGAAAGTTACAACTTGGATGAGAACCCATTTTGAGGTTGAAGCTGAAACAGTAGAGGAAGCTAAAAAACTTGCCATTGAAAAATATGAGTCAGGGGATTTAGAGGAAATTTCTTGGGATGAAATTGATGGAGTTAAAGAAACATTAGAACCAGAAGATAATGGTGGGGAAAGTACCGTTGAGATATTTCTTGATGGAGAAAAGAAAGTAGAAATATTCAATAATGAACAAACTGAAAAATAAATTTGGTGGTGTAATATAAATGTATTACCTTTGTTTCATAAATAAAATGTTCTGTCACCAACACACATAAAATACTGGACTTGCAATAAGGTGTTTAAAGTGTCATGTCGGATGTATGGTCAAATTCCTCATATTAGTTGCAACACTATTTTATAGTAATATGGGGGTTATTGGTGGTTCGAATCCACGGCAGAATACAATCTAAATTAAAAAATAAATTTGGTGGTGTAATATAAATGTATTACTTTTGTATCCTAAACAAAATAAATTAAAAGTTATGGGATTTTTTTCATGGATGACCTCCGATACAGGTAGGAGTATTGCCAATCAACACAGTAGATTACGTCCATTTACAGTTCATATGATTACTGAGGATGGACAAGTATTCACCGAAAATAATTACGATGGTTATGGTGAGTTTGGTGGTAAAGACTTTTATGAGTTACTTGCCGAGTTAAATGGTGAGAAAACCAGAAGTGAAGGTATTACATTATCATTCAAAGATAATCCAAGTGGTGACTATAACGGTTTATTTAAGA
>Ga0208743_1000427_pt1 | contig 12325 bp, 18 predicted proteins | sample CryBogCBH04Jul08_FD_184615 | JGI IMG/M metagenome (GOLD analysis project Ga0208743, IMG submission 184615) | Freshwater microbial communities from Crystal Bog, Wisconsin, USA - CBH04Jul08 (SPAdes) (version 2) | ecosystem: Environmental > Aquatic > Freshwater > Lake | place: Crystal Bog...
TGATATAACCAGTATCTCTACTCTCTGCTTGGGCATAATCAGATTCCATAATAAAAAACCCATCGTCAGCTACCATGAACTCTTTAATACCGCCAACTCTAGGAATATTTTGAATATTAGCTCCATAACTTTCCCATTTAGTACCTGGAGTATTTCTGGTAAAGTGATGTGAACTACTTTTGTTTCTTCCAGTATCAGTAGTTGGACTAATAGAATATAGCATTCTTCCATTGAATAGCTTATCTTCATTAAGATAAGTAGATACTAGCTTTGCTGCTTTACGGTATCCTACAATGGATTCAATAATAACACCATTAAATGGATGTCTAAATGCTGCTCTACTTAATGCTTTAGCATCTGCATTTTTTAGGTCAGTACATCCTAATATCTTTAATACATTATGGGTTTGTTGAGAACTTCCTGGATTAAAATTTTTATTAGCCACCATTAACTTACACTCTTTTTCCGTTTCATGTTTGATAGCTAATTGTTTACTTCTAATCTCTTCAAACTTAATTGGGTCTGTATTAAGACCTGTGGATTCCATTAAGAAGTTAGGATGTATTACAGGAAATTCTAATAGGTAATTATTCTTTGCCCATTCAGGAGCTTCTAATAACCATTGTAGAAATACACATGAAGTACCCCATGTATCAAGTGCATTGTATTTATATAGATCATATTCATTACCGGTGTCACCCTCATTCTTCCAGAAGTGAGATTCTCTAATATAGAATACACCTAATGAACCTAAGTCTTTAGGCAGTTCTGAATACCAGCAATGATGACAAACAGCAGTATCCCATAGATAGGACATTATTGGTACATTATAGTATTGAAAATATGAGCAGTCATACTTACCGTTTTGGAATATCTTATCAGTAGATACTTTATTAAACTTTTCTATCCAGTGAAATTGATATTCATAGTAATCAGATTCTTTTCCATGAGGAAGTGGTACTACAAATGTTTCTATTCTATAATTTGCACCTATTTCTAAGAAATCAGTCCAGTCATCTTTAAATCTTAATATACATGAATAGCTGACAGAACTAATTGACATATCTTTTCTAGTTTCTATATCAACAGCAATAGCCATAGCGGCATTCATAAACATTAATGCAGCCTCAAAATCCATCTCACTTTCTAATATCTTAAAAGAGAATGGAATTTTGGGCAGCCACTTCTCTGGCTTAAATATCTTTGATACATATCTATCTAATAAGAACTGTCCGTAGTTTACTGTAATAGCTTGTTTGAGCGGGTGAACCACTAGAAACCAAGCATTAACTTTTTCATTAAAAATATAACTACCTGCATAGTCCTCAATAGTTTGTTTTGTATCCGATACTGTATGAAATAATAAAGGCAGTAACTGCTCTTGAGTTATAATAAAATGGGTAATCCCTTGTGACTTAACTATTACTGATAACTCTGTAATAAAGTCTATTTTTCTTAAAGATACTGATACTAACTTAGCATTAGTTTCCCCTACAGCTTTTGTTAAACTATATAAATATTCTCTATCAGCTTCTGTACCTAGAAATTTTATTTTCATTTATTTTATATTTCAAATACTTCAGCTAAAAAACTTATATGACTATAAGCATAGCCATAGCTGTTTAATAGATCTAAAGCTTTTTCTCTTAATTCTATGTCCTTATTAATTAATTCTAATGACTCATCGATAGCTTCAAGTTGTTTATTAAATCCTATATGGATAAAATTATTGCCATTCTTACATAAAAGTCTTTTTATTATTATTTCTATAATCTGTTTATTATTTTCAGCAGAATTTTTCGCGCTCATTATATTATGTATCTCTGTTTTTATAGATTTTTTTGCAGTAGATATTATATCTACTGTATAAGGAGTATTATTATCTATAGCTTTCTTTAAAGCTAGTTGTACAGCATTGAAAGCTAATTGAATAGCTGTGTTATTAGTATTATCTACTACTTGTTCTTCGTAACTTCCAGTATTATCATATTTAGCCCTTCTCTTATCATCTGATAATACTTTATAGGCTATTGATACTTGGTAGAATTCTTCTTGGCTCCCGCCTTCTTTATCTGGATGTACCTTGTTAGCTTTATTTTTATATGCTTTCTTTACTTCTTCTTTAGATGCAGTTTTATCAATACCTAAAGTTGAGTATAAGTCTTGTTTTTTACTAGCCATAATTGTTTTTCCTTATTCATTAAGTTAATCTAAAGAAAGCACTCTTAACTATGTTAGCTTAAGAGTGCAGACTTTAAGTTACTTCTTTACTTATTCAGGAATTGCTACGCTTACTATGTTACTGTATGCTCTAGTTTCCCTTGTTTCTTTATTTACTTTCTTAGTAAGATTAGTAACCAATATTATATTCATACCTTTAGCTGCCGCTGCCCAGTCTGTATACTTAGCAGATCCACATGCGATAGCAAACGGAGTACCCAAGTTTTTGATCTCACCTTGAGATCTTCTGGTACTATTTTCATCCTTGCCTACTCTAGCAAAGAACCATTCTTGAATAGCCCCTGGTGCCGGTATATCAGATGTTTCAGTAGCAGCTGCCACTTCTAACACTTCATTAAGTGATACTTTAAATACAATGCCTGGTACTATATTACCGTCACCATATTCGCGGCTATCATCTTCAATAGTTTCTACATTAACAGAGTATACGCCTTTAGGCCATGGAGTAAATGATACGCGATCTGGTAAGTCGTTAAGATCGAAATCAGTATTAGCAGTAAGGTCGATTTGGTTGATTTGATTTGACATGATTTGTTCCTTTGTTAAGAATGTTTTTGAATTAAATGACTTTTTATGTTTGGTACTATCTTATCTATTTGTTCATATAATTTCTCCTTTGTATCGTTGTTGTAAATAAATAAAGTTACTATTAAATTGCCTTTATTATATAAGTCATCTAAATCTATCGTAAAACTATCTTCAGATTCTGGTGGCTTTCTTTTAGAAGCATCAACATAGAGTAAAAGACATTTATACTTTTTAACAATAGCTGCTAATTCTTCGTGACTTCTAATACCACAGTATATATCGTTGTGTTTAAATATCTCATCAGCCAGTTTTGTTTTGTTTTCTTTTGTATACTCGGCTATCAGATTAAACCATTCTGATCTATGGTTAATTCTATCATCATAGCATTCATTTAAATCTCTATATCCATACTTATCTTTTAATGCTGGGTATACTACATGTGTTGCTGCTGCCAGTGATGAGGATTGAAAAGGTATATTATGCTTATCTCTTAAGTATTCGCATACAGTATCTTTACCGTGTTGAGCATGCCCTAGTACTATTACTTTTGGAATCTTATTTTCTTTTTTACTCATATCATTTTCCTGGTAATTTAAGTTTACTTTGCGCTGCTAATAATATATTAGAAGCATTTGTTTTATTACTACCTTGCATTGTAGGTATTGATTTATTAGGAACTTCAACCTCTATCATCTCTGGTTTACTGCCGTCAAAGAATGGTAATAAAGAAGGCTCAACCATATTCTTAATTGATATATCCATATGGCTACCACATTGAATGAAGTTACTATCAGTAGTGGAACTCATGCAGATATGCTTTCCATTCTGCTTGCCACAGTAGACTATATGATTAAAGAATCTACCAACTTTACTACTATAGTTATTAGTTCCAATAGATGGTGTCAGTTGTTTATTCCCTTGTTCATTTTTAGTTTCCTCACAATGGGCTGTCACTATTACATGAAACGGAGCAATTTGTATAGTAGTAAATATCTTATTAAGAAACTTCCACTGTTGTCCCCACTCATCAAAATTTTCCTTATTAGGTAACTTATCAATATCAATAGGAACTTTATTAAGTAAATGTACTGTTGTATTGATTGATGTTGTAAGTTGACTAGCACTATCTATTACAACTATTGTTTGCAGTCCTTCTGGTGTTATTACTTTTGGAATTGATATTGGTATATGAGTATCAGTACTACAAAATTTACAATCAATACTACCGTGTGCTTCACATATTCTAAAGTCGCCGCCATAAACTATTCTATCAATAGTAGCATGTGCTCTAGGGGCATTAGGCATCTCATCTTTAATTCTAATATAGGTAATATTAGCTAATACCTCATCTGGAAATTGCATCAATGTTGATATACCATTCTCAAGATCAAAGTATATAAGGTGAAATTTCTTAGCTAATTGCCCTATTAATCTAGTCTTGCCTGTAAATGGATCACCGAATACACATATATGCTGTGGTGCCATTACCCCATCATTATACTGTTGTTTCTTATCAAGAAGATTACCTGTTGCCATTAGTTTTCATCCCTTCTATTATTCTAGGATCTTTAGTATTAGTTATTACCCAGCAATGTTCTGGACGACTACATGATTTAGGTATTTCTTTAATAAAAGTAAAGTATATTCCACTTTCTTCAGATAATCTTTTTGACTCTTCAATAGCCGTTTCTAGAGTAAAATGAGATCTACCTGTAAATGGAAATAATAGTTTTATATTCGTTCTAAATACTTGTTGTTTTTCTTTTTTCATATTATGCTGTATCCTTTAATTTTAAGATAAAATTCTGCTTCTTCTGAAGTAATAGGCTCATCATTCATAGCTTTATTTTCAATGCTAGCACATGTTAAGTCATCTTGAGAAAGTAAATTATTAGTATCTAACTTCTCTATGTTATCTAAATAAGATGATGCTGATACTACTTTAGTTCTGCTTACCTTAGTATTGCTAGTTTTATCTAACACGTCATGCAATTTAAGTTTTAATCTAAACCATCCTGCATCATTATTTATCTTAGATAATAAATACTTTGCCTCTTCATAATCTAAATATATTCTTGTTGTTGCCATAACTACTCCGAATTTAATTGAGATGCTATTAAATCTTCTATCTTAATATGAAAATCATAGTTGAATTCTATGCTTGAGTTATTTCTCTCATAGTCTAAAGCATCCATTGTTACTTTAGTTCCTATTAAGTTATTTGTTCTCATGTTACAGTAGTCCATAAAATAGCATGGCCTTCCGTAAGAATCGCAAGCATTGCCGCCATGTTTAGGCCAGTTCTCATATTGAGAGTATAGCTTAATAATCTCAATGTCAGTTAATAAATCTTTAATCCATTCAGCACGTTGCAGATAATCAATAGTAAATGTATGTTCTACATATTTATTAACTTCAACACAATATTCAAAGTACATAACATCATAACTATTACATTCTGGTGCTATATAATCTAACACTATACTATACCCTATAGCTTGCGGTGAATGCTGAAATTTATACGGTGTAGAGTATTTCATGTTAGTGGTCTTAACATCCACTACTAATATTCTTCCTGATTGTTTATGCCGTAGTACAATATCCATGTATCCACGATAATAGAATCCATCCGGTAATAAGATACAAAATGATAATTCATTACTCCATTTGCCATTAAAGGCTACAGCTTCATATTCTGATAAAAGGATTCTACCAGCAAAATCGTGAAAGTCTTTAATAGCTTCTAAGCAACCCCAAAAAGTTTTGCGCCTCTTAAAGTCATCTATTTCCATAGTCCATTGAGTAATAGCATGAAGCCAAGCATCTTGTAAAGAATCGCCTATTAGTAATCTTTGGATACCTTCACCAAACATTTTACCATAGGATGTATCTACTGTTTCATCTCTAGTATTTTCAGGCCATTGTTTGGTTAGTTGATACTTTCTTGGGCAGCTATGCAGAAGCCCATTGGATGAGTTTGATAATAGTTTAAGTCTGGAATCTATGTCAAGCATACCATTTATCTATTTTATTAAAGGCTTCAGCTACTTCTGGGTAACCTAATTCTTTTAAGGCTAATAAAAGCAAGCCATCAGCTTCTATGTGATCATGCTCTTTACCTACTTTATCTTCAGCTATCTCATTAAGTAGTTTAACTATATCAGCTATTATTTCATTTTGTTTTTCTTTCATTTTATTATCCTATAAGATTGACAACCGTATTTTCTTGACTGTTCTTTACAATAGTCTTTTATTTTCTTTTCTGATGTGTTAATTAAATGTTCTGGTAATGCTATTGTTTTGAATACTAAATGGTTTCTTATTAAATCAATTTGTGGCTTCTCAATCATTTCTTTTCTTTATTTAATTTAGCTTGCTCTTTTTCGTAGGCTGTTAATTTACGCAAATTAATTAATATCTCATTTGTTATTTGTATTCTTTGTGATCTTAATTTATTTTCTTCTCTTATTACTTCTGATAATAAAGATAATTTTGTTTTAAACAATTTTACTAAAGCATCACTATTCGGTTTTGACAATAACTTGTAAGCATCTGTAATTCTATCTAATAATTCTTTTTGATTAAAACTTACTGGCTGTCTATAGAATAGAGCAAGTGAAGTTACAACACTTCTTTTTGGTGTATTAGTATATTCTATTTTCTTTTTGCTAGTTTCCATTATTGATTCCTCTTATGATTGCTAATTCTATCCAAGATTGGTTAATAACACTTGGATGCCCAAATAATACTGTTTCTATATTACATAAAGCACCTGATAATATATACTTAAAGTTAGAGTATTTACCCTTACACATGCAACAGTGGTATCTTAGAGTTGTTTGTCTGTGTTTTACTTTTTCCCATCCACATATACAAGCATCACCTTCATGAAAAAATTTAGCTGGAATATAGTTACTTAAAACTATTTGTTTTAAGTCTATACTTTCTCTATCAATATCCTTTGCCCATTCGTTGCATATAGTTCTATAGTTAGAGTCCCAAGGATTATTGATATCCTTAATGCTTCCCCTATCTACATCTTCTTTATACTTTGTTAATAATAAAGAGAATAAAACTTGAAGATCATTAATCAAAGTCATCTGTAGTTAGTTCATTGACATTAATCTTCTTACCTTTACCAGTACCAGATGCTTTAACAACTTCAATACCAGTTTGTTTAGAGTACCCAGTAAATATCACACCTCTTTGCTCTGGAGTTAATATAGTTACTATTGCAGGGTCTTTAGCTAATTCTCTATGAATGATAATTAAATTTGATCTGATATCAGGATTATTAGCTAATAACTTTTGTTGAAGATCAAGAAAATTGGAGGTTACAGCTTGCGGTAAGTTTACTAGGTTATCTTCATATCTATTTTCGATAGTATTACTATCTGCATCATTAGCCATTCTAGCAGGTTTATCAACGGTACTATTATGCTGGTTGTTATTGTTAATATTACTGTTGGTATTAACAGTGGCATCAATATTAGTATTATCAATGTTCTCATTAGTAACTCTTTGTACTTTTTCATGTGTTTTTTCCTCTTGTTTTAAGACTACAGCTTGCATTATGTTAGGTTGAGTTTCATTACCGGTCGCCTTCCGGCTCCCTTCAATACTTTCTTTCTTGGCAGGTAACTTTAAATTGTTTACTTTAGGCGGTAACTTTAAATTCATTTCATATTATCCTCATTATTTAATTAAGTTTCTCTATTAACATCATTTGCTTAACGGTTGAATATAGTTTATGGTTAGCATTATATAGGCAGATAATCAGCTTATCGTCTTTAGTTAGTGAAGCTGGCGTTAATTCAGTTCCATACTTGCCAATACAGTATTGTCTAAACGGCATGTCATTCTGATGCAGCCTAAATAGAGCTCTTCTATATTGTTTACTTTCAGTTTCGTAATCTAGTTTACCTTTTAATTGGACAGTAATTGATAACTTATACTTTAACTCTATCCATAGGTCAGAATATTTTGATTTTGGTTGATAGCAATGGATTAACTCATCTATTGTATTTATTTGATCTAGTGTCTTATCCTCCACTGTTGTTCCTTTTTTGTGTTCTCTTACCTTATGTATAGGCACAAAAAAGCCTCATTAGAGTTAATCTAATGAGGCTTATACTTAGTTTAGACTGGGGTCTGTACTACCCTACAGGGTTTACTCGAAAGTAGCTAGAATAGTAGTGTTGTCTATATTTAACCACGTATCTATTCGGGAATTTAACCAGTTAAAGTAATCAGTGAATGCTTCCTGATTATCTTGGCTGGTGTTAGCAAACCATACACCGGCGTATTGCTGGAATGTTGCCAAACCGTCTTTATTTGTTTTAAATTTCTCCAAATTCTTTTTGTCGAAAATAATGGCTGCCACGTTTGCAGCACCTTCATTAGACACTTTAGTCCCATGTTTATTTGTAGCAAACTGGGGAATGACAGCTACAAAATCCGCCTTGGCAGCCGCTATTAACTCATCGCTAAACTGTTTACGGTCTACTGGCTCTTTATTAACCAGTTCCCAAATATACAGCTCTGATAGTGTTATATCTGCTTGAGTAAACTTGTGCAGGATATTACTTTTGAGTTTGTCATTGAGCTGTTTGTTAGCCAGCACGGTGATAGCTGAGTTATGATACTCGGCAAAATATTCTAAAAACTTAGCTAGCTGGGTTTCAGCATCTTTTCTAGCACCTTCTTCGAGCTCTTCACTTTGACTATCAGACCATAGAGAGCTGATTGTATTAACGATAAACTTACCGTCGATAATTGGCAAGTTAGCGACAAACGACGGTATACGCTCGGCTTTTACTACTGTTTTCTTCCCATCGATAATAACTTCCAAGGTGTCGTCTTTATCACTGATACCTTCAGCGATAAACTTACCTTCATTGTCCAATAATGGGCGGCGTCGGCGAAAGTCAATATTAACTGGGTAGGCGGTAACACCATCATAAATCTTTTCAATGGCGGTAGTGGTGTTATTGGTTTGTTCTGTTTGTTCAGTCATTGTTTTGTTCCTGTAAAAAAATGGTTTATTAAATACGTTATCAATTAACGTGAGCATATAGTAAGGGATGCCCACGTTTTTTGTCAAGTGGTTAATTTATGTGTTTCTACTCATCTTCATGTTCGTCTATAATAATAATAGTATAAACTTTACCATAGTCTAAAGCCTCACTTCTGCATCTCTTACACTTTCTATATGCGTAGGCATTAGGCAGTTCTTTTTCGTAATCTGGCATAATATCTTTTTGGGTATAATCGCATTCCTGACACGTTCTTATCCAATCGCCTTCTTTAAATTTGTTTTTACTCATGTTATTACCACTTTGTTTTCGTTAAGTTCTTTACCTTTGAAAAATTCAGCCTTCTCAACTAATGAATTACCTTTAATTGCTTGTAAGTTTATTCCCCTATTAAAAGTATCTTGTTCACATACTATTATTAACTGCTCTCGTGCTCTCGTTACGGCAGTATATAATAATTCCCTATTTACCATTACATTATGACTATTATGTATTAGTAAAAACACCTTTAGCCATTCTGAACCTTGCGCTTTGTGGACAGTGCCACTATACGCTAAGTCTATTGACTTTATACCACCTACAGTGTCAACTGTCAATTGGTTATCACTGTCTATTAGTTGTATGACGATTGAGTGAGAGCATTCTAGTTTCTCACCTTCATTTTCAGATTCTATTGACATTGATAATAGTTTATCAATATCGAAGTCAGTATTATTTGTTGTATTATTTTCGCCGCTAGAATCATAGCCAAAATAATCTAAAGTTAAGCTATGCTCTTGGTATGGTTTACCAATATAAGTTTGATTCTTTTCTATTGATACTATTATTGCATCTTGTTTATCGTATATTACGTAATCGCCCACTGAATAATAAAATGTATTAAACCCTGCTATTATTTCGTATACTTCCCTACTGTTTACTTTAGCAATATGGGATGCTATGTATTTATTAAATAGTGAAGCAGCGAAAGAGTATTTTTCGTTCCCTTTATAGTTTACTTGGGGTATTAGAATAGTATGTTCTTCTGGATTATAAGTACCATTATCATAAGCGTGTTTAAACATCTTAACAGCTTCTAGTAAGGCGTGTTCTGCTTTATACTTTTTAGGGTATGGGATTATTTGCAGTTTACCGGGTTCGTTATAATCTTTTAATTGGTGTGGGAATATTGGCGAACCTGATAATATTCTATGTGCGAATTTAATTATAGGACTCTCTAGTGCCTGCCGATATACTTCAGTTAATTCAATAACTGGTAACTCATTAAGTTTATATCCTAATATAGCGCGCCCGAATGTTGGCGGTAATTGGTTAATATCGCCGATGAATATAAAGGTGACATTATTTGGATTAGGCAATGCATCAAGTAGTTTATTCCATAAGTCAACTGACAACATACTTGCTTCATCAATCAATATAACTTTTATATTCTCTGATAATGGATTTAATGAATTTCTTCTTGGTTCAAATAATCGCTTATTGTATGTTTTACCCGTTTCCTCATTCACACATTCATATATTACTGGTGAATACTCGAGTAATTTATGAATTGTAATGCAGTTTTTGGATATATCGCCTGATAATTGTCGTTTAATATTTTGTACTGCTCGTCTAGTATAGGCAGTTACTATAATACCGGGTGAGTTGTCTGGTATATACTTATGATGCATATTAATTGTGGGCACTTTACCAGTATTTAATAGAGCCTGAATACCGGCATTAGTGCATGTTGTTTTACCTGTACCGGCAGCCCCGATTAGGCAGCATGATACTAGGTTTTCAAGGTATTTTTTAAACTCTAGTTGATTAGAATTGAGAATGATTGTTTTAGGGTTTCCGTGGTTATCGTAAACTATTATTTCATTTTCTGCTAGTTTAGTAACATTATTATTATTTATTACTTCGCTAGTTGGATTATTTTGTTTTTTAGGAGGTAAAGTTAAACTAGTTAACCTAGTTTTATTTACTGGTAAGTTTAATATTGCCTTATTATCTTTAGGTGGTAAGTTTAGTTTCATTAGTATATCCCTTTGATTAGTACAATGTTAATATTCTCAAAACTTCTAAATGATAATGCAACCTTTTTACAATTATCAGTTATTTTATTTACTTTAACTATTTCATACCTTACGCCATTATGGTCTAGGTAGGTATCATCTGGAAATACTTGTGAAAATAAATAAGATACTTTCCAGTTTAGTAGATAACTCTTAACTTCTTTATATGCTCTTATATCCCAAGTATGGTGTATGGCATAATATATTAGCTCGTTTCTAGTTGCCATTATTATCCCTATCCAGTTTGATTTTGTTCTTTTCAGTCATTATATAGTTTTGAAGTCTAGCATTATATAATGCCTTATCTTTTGCAGATGGGTTAGCAGGTAACGGGTTATTATTCATGTATTCTTCTCTTAATCTATCTAATATTGGTTTAGTATCTAACTCATAGTCGCCAATAGTCATATATTCAAGGTTAGAGTATTTGAGTTTACCTAAATTGGTTAATATCTTAGTATCGCCTGACATATTAGACAGTAACTCAATTACCCTATAGTAGTGCTGATTCTCTTTTTCAGCAAAGGTTATTCTAATTAAGTCGAGTAATTTGTTTATATAACTGGTTTCAGGGTAATATTGCGATGGTATATCGATTACATATAAATAGTTTTCTGGTGATAGTATGCCACAATATTCTATTATGTAGATATAATAATCTTTCAATAGCATATCAGTATTACCTGACTTATTTGCATTCTTTACAGTTATTTTTTTATTAAGACTTTTATCAGATATACAGTTAACTATATACCTTGCCAACATTCTATGGTATTTATCTGGTCTTTTATATGCAGTTCTGGCGATATTATCTATTGCAGATTGATATAACTCATGCAATGATGATTTATCCTTATCTATTCTGTTAGTTGAGCATAACTCACTATATTGCTCTTCCCATAGGTCAATATAATTGTTTATATTTGATAGATTATTATTATCTTTATTGATTGATACTTTTGAGAATATATCTAATGGGGCATACTCAAGAGTATCAATAAAGTCTGCTAATCTCGGTAAGGCTATGAGTAATGGCTTAATATCCATATTCATATAGATAGGATAATCTATTCTAACTAAGTCTGTTGAGTAGAATAATGCGGCAGTAAGTAATCGAATATCATCCGATTTATTTATCCAAGTATGAGACTTATAAATAGATAATAGTTCCCTTTTTGATAGGGTAAATATAGGGTGAACATACTCAAAACATTGTCGAGTATGTTTAAATTGATTTATTTCAGTAACCATACCTGTTATGGTGCATCTTAGTTTCATAGTATCAAAATTCCTTTATAGGTTCATAATATTATAGTATCAAATAGAGACGATAAAGTAAGTTAATATTATATCGTCTCTATGGTGGTTGATCAGATTAAGTTATTTTTAATCTTCATCATACCAACTTATTGGCAGATAATATAATGCTAACCAGCGTGATATTTTTAGTAATTCATTTCCATA
>Ga0208743_1000428_pt1 | contig 12301 bp, 10 predicted proteins | sample CryBogCBH04Jul08_FD_184615 | JGI IMG/M metagenome (GOLD analysis project Ga0208743, IMG submission 184615) | Freshwater microbial communities from Crystal Bog, Wisconsin, USA - CBH04Jul08 (SPAdes) (version 2) | ecosystem: Environmental > Aquatic > Freshwater > Lake | place: Crystal Bog...
TCAACAATGTCAGGGCGGCAATACCCAAGGTTGACATCCTGCTGATTTCGCCGATGGAAGATAACAGGGTAAACACGGGCTATCTGATGCAAGCACTGGCACTCGCCATGCGGCAGGTTGCCATAAGCACGGGAGTTGCTTACTTTGACATGCAGCCCTATTTTGGCAGGCCGGACAATGCCGGTTCTGACTATGCATTCACTGACCTTTATACCCCCTACATCCAAGCCGACCTGGAGCACCCTGACATAGCGACAGGAGGGCAGATTATGATGGATGCCGTTTACCGTGCATTAATGACAATGTAATGCCTTTTGACTGACAAAAAACATAGGCCCAGCCATGCTCAATTATTCTGTTGACGGGTACAGTTCTGACGGGTATTTTCGTTCCAATCCCGGAACGGATGCGATAGCCATTATAAATGACGCGGCTGTTTTTCTTAATGATGTGGCACTTACCCGTTGGTCGCAAAGCGAACTGCTGTCTTGGATTAATGCGGGGCAGCTTGAAATAGCCACGTTGGTTGTCAATTCCAATGCCGTCACCGTCCCGCTTATTTTGCAGCCCGGTGCCATACAGGGTGGCCCTGATGATGCGATACGCATTGTTGAGTTTGTCCGTAACATGGGGCCGACCGGCACGACACCGGGGGCTGCAATACGGCAGATTGACAGAAAAACCATGGACAGGTACTTTCCGACATGGACAGAGGACACGCCGTCCAGCACGGTTGTACATGCCATGTATGACGCGGTTGACAACAACTCAACGTTCTATGTTTGGCCTCCCCAACCCGCCGAACCCCAATATATTGAAATAATCTACGCGCAGATACCCCCGCAGATACCCAATTATGCGATAGGCACAAAGATAACCATCATGGATTACTACCGTAATGCCTTATTGGATTATGTGCTTTACCGTGCGTTTGCAAAAGATTCTGACAGCGCCAACCAAGCGCAGCGCAGCCAAAACCATTACCAGATGTTCATGCAAGCCATTGGCGAAAAGTTCAGTGGCGACACCAATGCCGACAATGACAAGGTTGTCAAATGAGCATCAGCATAGGACAGTTTGGCGGCATAGCCCCTAAAATCAACCCGCCGCTGCTGGAAACCAATATGGCAACGGTGGCGCAAAACCTCCGTGTTGACCGTGGTTCTATCAGGCCACTGAACGGATTGACGCAAGTGGTTGCCTCGCCATCCGGCACATTGGGCTATGTGCCTTCCACCATTTACAAATATTCGTCGCCGCCTTGGCTGTATTGGGACGCGCCCAATGTGGACGTGGCAATGAGTCCTGTTCCGGCGGATGCTTACGGCAGGATTTATTACACCGACCCTACAGCGGCTTACCCGCAATATACGTTTACTGGCAGGCCATCAGTCAACGGCACGCCTAATGGGCTAAGGCTGGGCATACCACAACCGGCGAACGGCAAAATAGCCAGCGCGGCGGTTTCCGGCACAGGCACGGGAACCGCGTACGAACGTTTTTACACGTTCTCGTATGTGTCGCCATTGGGCGAGGAAGGGCCGCCAATGGCAACGCCTTTGCCTGTCACTTCAGTTCAGAACGGGCAAACTGTCACGCTAAATTTCAACACCGAAACGCTCACCAATTACAATCTTGCCACGGGGCTTAGGCGTATTTACCGGACGGCGCAAGGCACTAACAGCACTACGTTTGAGTTTGTGGCGGATGTCGTGATAGGCACAACCACCTATGCAGACAGCATACTTGATTCCGCCTTGGGCGAGATCATGCCGTCCGCCAATTGGTTTGCGCCGCCTGCTGCAATGATAGGGCTTAAATCCACGGGCAGTGGGTTTTTTGTCGGCTATTATGGCAACACATTGTATGTGAGCGAGCTGTTCATGCCCCATGCGTGGAATCCCAACAATGAGCTGGCTTTTCCGTTTCCGATAACGGCATTGGCAGTGACAACGGATTCTATTGTGGTGTTCACACAAGGCAACCCTTATCTTGTCACTGGCACAGACCCTGCAACCTTGACGGCCATTAAAATCGACAATGCCCAATCTGTGCCGTTCCGCAAAAGTTGCGTGGACATGGGCGGCTATGTGATGGCGGCATCGCCGGATGGCCTGATTGCCATTCAGCAAGCACAAATACAAATGGCTACGCTGGATTATTACACTTTGCAGCAATGGCAAGCGGCGTTTCCTCCGGCAACATTGTATGGGTTTTATTATGAGGGCATTTATGTGGGCTTTTCGGGTTCAAACGGCTTTATGTTTGACATGCGTAAAAGCCCCGCCGTTCTGACCACCTTAAGCGGTTTCCCTACGATTGTGGGCGGCTACAATGACTTGTCAACCGACACGCTGTATCTGTTGGACAGCACGGGCATTATCTGGAGCTGGGAGACAGGCAATCCGATGATGTTCACGTGGAAGAGCAAGCCAGTGCGCGTGCCTATGCCCATGTGTCCGGCGTGCGGGCGTATCTATGCCAGTGGCACGGTGACATTTCAGTTATGGGCGGATGGAAACCCCGTGTACAGTGTGGCGGTCAGTGACAGCAATGTGTTCCGTTTGCCGTCCGGCTATCGGGGCAGGGAGTTTTATGTGCAGTTGTCCGGCACTAATGCGGTGGACTCACTGTCCATTGCCAATAGCGTGGCGGAACTGACATGAACCGACAAGTGCCGTCTGTTCCCAATGTCACTGACCCGATATTAAAGAATTTTTTGTCAGCTATGCGTGAAGCGGTCAACAAAGCTTCAGCGGACATTGCCACGAACGCAAGCGCAAGCTCGGCAAGCGCGATCGCCACGGCATTGGGCACGGTGTCAGGCACGATAAGCGGATTGCTGGACACAACGATACCGCCATTGCCTACCGGTTTGGCGGTGCAAGGCATGAGGTTAAGCAATTTCCTGAAATGGGACTTGTCAAGTTATGGCAATCTCAATTATACGGAAATTTGGCGCGCCCCTGCGTTGTGTCAGGCATACAGCATGGTGAATGGCAATGCATACCGGATACGGGTGTTAGGCAGCATCAATTGGGCGACGTTGGGCGCAACAGCGGTGGCGTTGCCGTCATTGGTGAACGGCACTGAATATGTCATCACGGCGTTGGGCACAACCAATTGGGCGGCATTGGGTGTGCCGGTTGGCGTTACACCGGCGGTTGGCACGGTGTTCACCTATAACGGCGCGACCGTGACAGGCACAGGCGGCACGGTGCTTAATACCGCGTTCACTTGCAGCAATATGGCATCCATCACGGGCGGTGGCGGCAATGTGTATTGCACACCGGCATTGTCCTCGGCTTCCCTGATAGGCACGAGCAATGGCACTATTTATGTCGATTCAGTTGACCCCGGTTCAGTGTATGCCTATTGGATCAGGTTTGTTTCCAATGCCGATGTTTACGGCCCGTACAATTCATCCACGGGAGTCATAGGCGCGACGGTGATAGGCCCCGGTGTCAGTGGCTCGTTCATGAATGTCGCCGGAGAAAACATCTATGGTGTCAATGCATGGATTGCCCAAGCCGATATTTTGGAATTGACCGTGACGGACGCAATGATAACCGGCACGATCAGCTCACAGAATTACAATGGCTCAAACCTTGGATGGCAGCTTGACAAGACGGGCGGCAATGTCAACCTTAACCAGTTGACCATCCGTGACGGTCTGGGCAATATTATCATGCAGTCCGGCGCGACCGGTTCGGCGGGCGGATTGGCGCAAGGCACGGGCCATAACCTGCTGACAAACACCGCGTTCACCGTGCTGGACGGTTGGGACAATTGGCTGGTTTCTGGTTATACAGGTTCAAATTCAATTGTGCTTAATGGCACTGCACCCGCCCCTGCGCCTTTAAACTGCCTTGCGTTTGACTTGACTGGCACACCCGTTTCTGGCGTACCTAAAGGCAACATACGGTCATTTGGGCAGAACGTGCCGTGCAGTCCAGGGCAAGTCGTGGAGGCACAAGCATGGTGCTTGGCAAACAATGGCGGTACAGCCACATTGGTGGTGTCCTTTTGGAATGCGTCAGGCGGACTTTTGGGGTTTCCGACGGTCATAGGTGGGACAAGCAATGTCACGGGTTCGCCTTTATGGAACACCAGCCTATCAAGCTATACGCGATTGTGGGGCTTTGCCACCGCCCCTGCAAACACGGCACGGATGGTGCTTGAAATTGAAGTGACCATAGCGGTTGGTCAGACCAATTGTTTTGTTGGTATGGTGATGCCCTACCTTGGCTATGCTGCGGCGGGGCAAACAAAACCCACCACATGGGGGGCGGGGTCGCCTAATGGTGCGTTTTCCACGCTTAACCAAATCACGCCCGCAAATGCCTCGACTTATATAGCCAATTTGGCAGTAAATACGTTACAAATAGCCGGAAATGCGGTTATTGTCCCTGTTTATAGCAATTATTCAAATGGTTATCCAAGCATAACCAAGTCCACCATTGGTGGCGATTGTTGTGGCGACATCATAATAAATACATTTTATTGTGACATGACAACCGGCACATCGAACAGTGTCATGCTAATTGAGCTTGGCAATATGATCATCCCTGCGCTTAAATATGTGAATGGGTTTGGTACAAGCCTTAATATGGCAGTGACAGAGTTGCTTTTGACAGATTCGCTTGGCAATTTGATAGCCACGTTTGGCAGTAATTTTTCCATACAATCATCCTCGTCATATTATGGCCTAACCCTGTTGGAATATTATAGTTTGGGCATACAAACAAATTCCGCCAAAACTTACAATATAGTTGCAAGGTGGAGGGGATATAATGACGGTGCATACACATCAAGTGTTACATTTGCCAACTCAGCCACCACCGCACAAAGCCATGTGCTGGTGAACGGGGTCAAGTCCAGTGTCTAGCTTAATATATGACAATTCAAGTGGCTATATTGTCATCATAACCAATCTTTCACCCGCTGATGCAGTGAATATGGCGGCTACAGGCCAATCTTGCATGGAAGGCTTGGCAGACAGGCACATGCAATACATCCTGAACGGCGCAATCACAGACAGGCCAACACAAGCCACAACCGTTGACAAAACAAGCGTGGTTGCCAATGGCGTGGATGTTGTCACGGTGACTGGCGCACCGGCTGGATCAACCATCACCGCAAAAGGCACAAGCACAACTGCCAGCGGCGGTTGTGCCAATCCTGACACGTTTTCGACACAGGTGGCTGACACTTACGAATTAACCGTATCGTGCTGGCCTTACCTTGATTTTGTAACCACTGTCATAGCAAACTGATATGCCATTAGCCATAACTTTGCCGTTAGCTACCTTGCAAAGCAATGCCGTCGCACAAATCAACACGGCGGCAAGCGACAAGATATTGGGGAAGTACCCGCAATGGATGCAATCAAACATGCTGGCGCAATGGAACGGGCTTGTGCTGGCTGATGCTTTGCTTGGCGCAGGGGTGCTGACTAACCAGAACGGTGCGGATGGCATGGCCTTAAGGGCCGCATGGGCGTGGATAGAAAGCGTAAGGGAGGCAAGCAACACGGCAAGCGCTGCGGTGGGTGCAGCCACCGATTACCCTACCCTATTGGCGGCGGTCGCCAGTTACAACACAACATTGGCGGGATTATGACATTCGGGCGTTTTGAGTTGTGCGACATCCGGCAAGTGTGGGATGCCATAAAGCCATTTGTGGAAGAAATACAGGGTCTGGGCATGGACTGGAAGCCCGAGGATGTTTACGCGCAATGCCTGATGGGCAGGGCGTTCTGTTATACTTGCAAAGATGGCTTTGTCATTGTGCAACCACAAGAAAACCCTTACACATTGGATAAGGAGCTTTTTGTATGGTTATGTTACAGTATGGCGGATGACGGCTTGGAAACGTACCGTGAGGATATTGCCCTGATTGCAAAATCCATCCATGCCACCTCGATAATTTTTAGATCGCCACGCGAAGGTTTTAGGCGTGTCGCCAAACAAAACGGCTGGCAATGCGTCAGCGAATATAAAATTGCAATTTAGGCGGGTAATTATGGGGCATTAAAGCAATCCACGAAACTTAAGTAAATATTGGTTTGCCCGGTAAACTCAGGGCTTACAAGGCAAACGCTGAGTTTACGCCGTAAACTAAGACTAACGCCGAGATGGCGTAAGGAAAACCGTATGAAGGTTAAAGATATTTTTTTTATCCGCATGTTAATGCCCGTCAAGTTTTATGGCGGCGGTGGCGGCGGCTCCCAGATTGTCAGCCAAGACAACCCGCAGCAAGAAGCGTTGGCGAATGTCGCCAACCAAAAGTGGCAATATTACCAACAAAAGTATGTCCCGCTTGAAAACCAATGGATGAACCAAGTCGCCAACATGGACAGCCAAGGCAACCATGACACGGCGGCTGGAATGGCGGCGACCACGCTTAAGCAAGCCAATGGGCCGCAAACCGGCAATGTGGGCGCGTCGATGGGCGGGCAACGGCTTGGCATGGGCGATTATTTGCCGGAAGCCGCAAGCGAGGCCAATGCCACCAACACCGCCAACCAAGGCGTGACGAACCGTATGCTGCAAGGCGAACAAGGCATTGTGGCAATGGGGCAAGGGCAATCTACAGGGGCGATACAAGGCTTGAGTTCGGTTGCCCAACAGTCAGTGGCGGGGCAGCAGCAAAACGCCGGAAATGCCTTTGAGCAGCAGCAGAACAATCTTGCCATACCCGGCGCGGTGGCGGGGATGGGCATGGCTGCTCTCACCAATAAATACATCAACCAAAATGCGGGGGCGTGATGGGCAGCTCAGCACCTAGCCAGATACCTTCTTCCATTGACACGGTGGCCTCCAATGCTAATGCAAACCTTGTCAACGAGCAATGGCAAGACTACCAGAGCCGTTTCCAGCCACAGGAAAACAATCTTATCAGCCAGATGGGAACGGGCTTGCAGACTACGTTCTTGCCGCAAAGCCTGAACAATGCACAGACGGGTGTGAACAATGCCTATGCCAGCGCGGCGGGGCAGCAGTCACGCGACCTGTCACGTTTTGGGCAGGGCATGAACGCATTGCAAAGCCAAGACTTGGCAACCAACACGGGCATTTCCAAGGCGGCGAGCGAGGCAAACGCCAACAATTCAACCGTACAGGCCGACCAAGACCTTAAGAATGCCGTGATGAGCGGCGGATTGGGCGCGGCTGCAACAGTGGGGCAAAAATAATGGATTTACTGGACACAGGCCGGCAAAACCTTGAAGGCGCATTGACGGCAAGCGACCAAGCGACACAGCTTGCCAACCAGCTACAGGCGGCACGGGCGCAGATGACGATGGCTAACCGTTCTGCAAATGCACAAGCACAAGGGCAGATGGCGGGTTCGCTTGGCGCGTTGGGCATAGCGGCCTACCCGCAGATTTCAAACTATGTTTCCGGCCTTGGCAATGCGGCTGCACCGGCGGCAAATGTGGCGGGCACTGGAACGGGCGGATTGGCAAGCACCGCGTCTTTGTCATCTTCACCGGCGGCGGTTGCGCCTTCCGGTTTTTTGTCTGGAAGTTCAGCGGCAAATGCCACGGCTGACACCGCGGCGCTTTCGTCATCACCGGCGGCGGTTGCGCCTTCTTCTTTATTGGCGGGCGATGCTGCTGAAGGTGCGGCGGCAACCGGAGGTGAAGCGGCGGGAGATGGGGGCTTGATGGCTTCAATGCCTGAACTTGGGGCGTTAGGGCCGATCGGCCTTGGCATAGGTGCGGCGGCGGCGATTGCCGGTTTGTGCGGATTGTTTAACTAGGGGGATTTATGTCATTTGCGGACGGTTTTGCACAAGGTTACGGCATGGTGAACGAAACCATGAAGGCCAAGCGTGAGGAAGAGGAGCGTAAAGCGGCGTTGGAACAGCAGGACAAGCAGTTCCAGCAGACGTATGGCTTGCAGAACGCTACCTTGAACGAGGTTAAATCACAAAACAGCGAACAAAACAAATTAAAACGGAACGAGCTTGATAATCAAAAAAACAAGGCGGATGAAGACAGGAAGATTGATCAGCAAAAAGCCGATGCCAATGACAAAGAAGTCAATACTAACGCAGCCTATAAAGCCGCAGCGGCACAAGCCGCGTTAATAACTGCACAATCACATGCCGCATTGCAGAATGAAACCGCCAAGACATACCGATATGAAAGGGATCAAGCTGAAAAAAAACAAAAGATAGAAGAAGCCAACCAACGGCTGCAAAATTATTTTGATGACGGAAAATTTATTCCGCCAACAAACAAACAAGGCTTAGACCAACTGCACAATGATTTGTTAACCGCAAAAAGCTTTAATTTATATAACGTTTACGACAACCCTGAAAAATACCATTATGCCGCACAAACGCTGCAAGACACCCTAAAAAACTATCAGGGTGGCGACATAACAAGTAAAAACAATCCGCAAGCTATAGATGCGTTCAACACGATATTTAAGCACCATATAAATAATGGCGTGGATGGCAAAGAAGTGTTGGATAAAAAGGTTGAAGGCATTTTTCCGATAAATGACGGGCAAGGAAAGCCTACTGGCAGGTTTGGCATTCATTTGGCAGTCACCAAACAAGGTGGAGCTATCGAGCCCGCCGTTATGACAACTGACAGGGATACATTAAAACCGGACAAAAGCAATATTGCTGCTTTTTCAGGCGATGATATTGCCAATGAGATCAACGGGCATACCGCATTGATTGATGAACTGAACAGCAACCCGCAGATAAGGGCACATATCAGTTCTATTATTAATCAGGGCAAAAAGCTTGAAAAGATAGATAATTGGGAAAATGTAAAAATACCAGTTTTTGACCCATATGGTAAAAAAGTAACAGATGCAAATGGAAAGGAAGTTACACAAGAAGCACGGATTAATCGAAGAACAAACCAAGTGATTACTGCTGAACAGTTTGCACGCATGGCAAACCAACAAGAAACACAAAACATGTTTGGCTCAACAGATGAAAAACCAGGCTTGAATGTTTTGCCCAATAATCAACCTCCAGAAGAAGCCCATCCTTGGAAAAACATTGGCAATGCGTTACAAGACTATGGCGAATCGGTAAAAGACAAGCTTGTTGGAAAAGACAAACAAAAAATGTACATGGAACAGGCACAAGGGATATATAACACTTATAACCAAAAAACTGAGCCTAATTTAGAAATTATCAGAATAATGGATAGCAAGAAATATAATAAAGAAGAAAAACTTAAGAGATTAGCGGAATTAATTCCTCGCCAACAAAAAAATCAATAAATTTAATAATGTCGGGAGACATAGAAAATGGCCATAGACTTAAATTATGCCAGACAAATAAACCCTAGCCTTTCCGGAAAATCAGACGAAGAGCTGATGCAGGATGCCAGAAGGCGTGGCTATACGGGTGATTTTGTGGGTCTTAAGCCGGAAGAACCCAAACCGGAAGAAGCGGGGGATTTTAGGAGCTATGTCTCGATACCGATGCTTAAGGGCGTTGCCGATGCCAGCAGCTTGGCTAGCATGGGGCTTAATGCCTTGGGTGCAGATAAGGTGTCGCATTTATTAGAAGAGTCAAACCGTAGGGTTAATGACACATTGACGGCACGGCAATCGCAAGCCGCGCAAGAGGACGCGCAAAAGACGATTGAGGACAAGGACGGCAATTATGGCGGTTACAACTTAGGCACTGCCATACAGGACATATCCGGATCAGTCCCCGGCATGGTGACTATGATGGCCCCGGGTTATGGTTTGGCGCATGTTGCCACTGGCATGGCAAAAGCGGCAAAGCTTGGCGAAGGCATAGCCAAGATAGCCAGTACGGGCGTGTTGGGCAAAGGATTGGCTGAAGGTGTGGCAAGCCATATCAACCCTGCACACATAAGCACTGCTATAGGTTCGGCGGTGGGCTTTGGCGCGTCTGAAGGTATCTACTCGGGCGCGAGCAATGCCGCGCAAGTGCAGGACGAGATACGCCAAACGCCACTGGACAAGCTTGCCGAACATCCGATGTTCAAGGAAGTCTACCATAACGAAACCGACAAGAACCTGTCACCGGAAGAACGCCTTTACCAGACACGGGACATCTTGTCCAAAAAGGCCGCCAATGATGTGTTTGCAAAAACGGCAATACGCACGGGCCTCATCAGCATGGCGACGGGTGGCGGTGCGATGGGCTTGTTGCGTAACAGGGCTGTCAATGGCACTGAAGATGGTTTGTTGAAAACCATAGGCAAAGGCTTTGCCACAGAAGGCTTGCAGGAAGCCTTGCAATCGGGCTGGGAACAGCGTGTGATGAACGAGGCCAAGCGCGATTATGCCAACCCCAACCAAGACGTGAATGAAGGCGTGACAAATGCCGCCATACAGGGCGGTATTGCCGGTGGCGTGATGGGCGCGGCGATGGGTGGTGGTGCGCATTTGTTGCAGCCTAAGAAAACAGAAGATGCCGGAAAACAGGATGCCGATAATTCAGAAACGCCGCAAAATTCCCAGTCCAGCCATTACAAACCAGCTACGAAAGACACCATTGTTTTTGATGACGGCTCACAGATAAAAGCACATGACTTTTACCAAGACAGGCTGGCGGAACATGGCGACCCTGTAAAGGCAAAGCGTGAAATGTACATGGCACTGAACGGCAATCCCAAGCCCGTGATAGGCATACCACATTTGATAGCAACCGCTGAGGGTACGTTGCATAACCGTAACGAGCTTATCAAAGGCTTTACGGAAAATGGCGCAAGCGAGCAGGACGGGCTGGACTTTGTTAAAAAAATAATTGAAATTCCATTAAAAGAGCGCACCAATAAAATTATTCATGGCATGTATTTTAATGCGCTGAACGACGCGCTTATGAAAATAACTAAAGCCCCGTCAACACCAGAAAATAACACCAAAACAACTGAAAACAATGCCGAAACAACAAAACCAGCACCTGTTGCGGAAGCAGCTCAAGGAAGCGCTGGAGAACATAAAGATGCAACGGGAGGCCAAGCGGAATTCACGCCAACCCATGAGCTGAATGACGGGACGCCGATTGAACCGGAAAAACCAAAATTGGTTAAGTTCAGGAACAAGGCCAACGGGATGTTGGTGCATATCAGCCAAGACGAGCTGGACAGCGGCAAGGACAAGCTGAACGGATATAAGGCAAGGAATGGCGAGCCGTTAAAAATACCCGTGCGCCGCGAAGATTTAGTGCCTGAAGAAACCAATAACCCCTCTAACGAGGCCACCACAACCACGGAGAATACCGATGAAAAAGCAAAAAGCACCAGCGAAAGCGCCGATGCCAGCGAAGGGCAAAAAGGATCGCTGTTGATGGGGGCCGCGCCGGTTCAGGCTGGCGCGGAAACCAAAACAACCCGTGTCAATGGCGTTGATGTGGACACAAGCTTGTTTACGCCTGAGCAGAAAACCGCTTGGGAAAACGCACAAATTGAGCATGACAAAGCAGTTGAATATGCGGACAGGCTGGAAAAAACGCCAACAAAAGTAGTCGGTGAGGCTTCAAAAAACAAACGCGAGGCGGCAAAGCAAAGGAAAGCGGCGGCTATGAAGCTGGCTGCTGAACGCAGAAAAATAACCGGAAACCTGACTGGCAAAGAAAAATTGGCACAAGAAAAAGCCAATAAAGTGATACGCGAAGGAACGTTGGTTGTTTCTGGCGAGCATGGTGCAGGTGTTGCTTTAAATGCGGCAAACTTTGGCAAGGTGAAAGTCAGGTTTGATGACGGCAAAGAGCTTGACGTGAAACATGACACGTTGTCCATCCAAAATGACGGACAGCAAGCCGAAAACAAACCAGTTGATATAAAAACGGAAACCAAGCCCATTGACGTAGATGCACAAGCCATGTTTGACATATATTTGAAGGATGGCTCCCATACTGCAGATGAACATTTCGGCAAGATCATTAAAGAAAAAAAGCTGTCAAGAGCGGCGGCGGCAATATTGATTGATAAATTTGTTGATTTGGTTAACAAAAACCGAAAGGAGTATGAGCATAACGGCACACGCATTTTTGATGACGGGCGTGGTGTAAAACATTATGTTGAGACAAGTGAAAATAGGGAAAGGCGTTTAAACGGCGAGCGCGGTATTGGCGGCGATGCCTCTTTTAATAGCCTTGATGAAGCAAGGCAATATGCCGATCAACAAAATGCGGAAGAAGCGAATAAACGCAAAAAAGAACAGGACAAAAAAAAGTCTGAAACCAAACCCAATAATGAACCTGTCATTATGGGGCAAGACAAGCCACATGAGCTTACTGACAAAGAAAAGGCAGATGCATTATGGGATGATGCGATGGCGCAGTTTGG
>Ga0208743_1000431_pt1 | contig 12237 bp, 9 predicted proteins | sample CryBogCBH04Jul08_FD_184615 | JGI IMG/M metagenome (GOLD analysis project Ga0208743, IMG submission 184615) | Freshwater microbial communities from Crystal Bog, Wisconsin, USA - CBH04Jul08 (SPAdes) (version 2) | ecosystem: Environmental > Aquatic > Freshwater > Lake | place: Crystal Bog...
CAGCTAACTGATGAGCGTAGCTCATCACTAGTGTCTAGCACAAGATGCCACTCAATGGTCAGGTACAGTGGGGCTCTAAGCGCAGCTATTGTCCCAGTTGAGGCTTTTTCTTGGGATTTTGATCATCATAGTGTTTCTGTATGATCTTGAACATCATCTTGCGCTGGTCAGATGTCAGCAGAAAGGCATCGTTGTAATCCAAACCACCTTGCATGTGAAATACCAAACTGCTGACATCGTATTCTATGATATCCTGATTCTTGGACATTATGTTCAACATCTCAGAAATCAGGTCAGGGTTCATGGAGGCGACAGTCGAGTGAAAAAAAGCGCAGGATCAAAGCTCAGCGGCTCTTCCCAGCTGTGACCACAGGCAGTGCAGCTTGCTGATGTGGATTTGGGGGGTCCAACCTTGTTCAGTGTGTTCACTGCATTGATCACTGCATCGGCAGTGTGCTTGTCTGTGTTCATCAACCATTCTGCAATGTGATTGGAATCAGACACTATCTGTGCATCTGTGCCCAACAGTTCTATGGCCGTGACACTGCCAGCCACAAGCCTAAAGGTCGTTTCTGCTAGTTTTTCTATGCTGCGTGCCAAGATCTCTGCACGTTGCATGTCGTCGGTGATTTCACCGTCGCGTTCTATAGCAGTGAGTGTGCGCTGCTCTTCCAGCTGTTTCTGTATCATCAGTGTGCGCATTTCATAGCTGTAGGGCTTGATATGTATCAGCATGGTGTTGTCAATTGACACCACACAGTCACTGTCTTGCACATGGGTCATGCCGTCAATCAATTGATTGCACATCACATCAAAGACATTGTTGTGCTGACACTGTTCACACTTGTGTTCAACTTCAAATTTGCCATTGTTGCTGGCTGCTTTGATACCTAGAAATATGGCATCCAGATCTGGCTGCAGCAACACTCTGACATTGCGCACTTCTGGTACACAGCTTTTGATCACTGTTTCCAATGCATGACCATTGAGCAGTGCATCGGGTGTGTTGAGCATGATGTCATCTTTGGCTGTGAGACCGTAGACCTGAATCTGTGCATTGGCATTGCTTTGCACGCTGTTGGCATCATACCAACGACCGCCTGTGGGCAGTGTGATCCACAGCGCCGGACGTCTGAAGTGCCTCTGTAACGGGTTCACTGACATGATTTTTATTCCATAAATATCCTGCTGGCACAGGTGCCAGTCAACTGTAGCAGGATATTTACTGAGGCTGCAGTGGGTTATGGAAAGAATTTGGTACACATGGCTGACGCAAATGATCAGAACTTATCTAGATCTATCAATGCTCCTGAGTGGGCCAAGGGCGCGTCGCTCAGGGATCTAGTGGGCAGATCTGATCGTGCCAACACCATACTTTTGAATATTGCCAAAAATATAGGTAAAGACTCCAAAGACTATGCAGATCTCTTGGTGGCAATTGGAGATCTCAAAAACCCTATCAATGCCAATACTGCTGCACAGCGTGCCACTGCCAAAACTGAAAGCGACCTAGATGATGCCACCATAGATCTCAAGAGAGTGCTTGGCCAGACTGCCAGCAGCATTACCAGGTTAGCTGGATCAGACAGTGCCAGCCTGTTCAGTGGTCTGGGCAGTGAATTGCACAACATGGCCTACACCGTGGGTCGGTCCAACGCAGGTCTTGGCAAGATGTTGGGCACTGTGGGGTTGGCCACTGAAATATTTGGCATGATTTGGCAGCGTGGTTCGGCACTGAGTCATGCTCTGCAGGACATGTATGACAATGGTCTGACATTCAGTGGCGGCATGACAGAGATCACAGATGCTGTGAAAGACACTGGTCTCAACATGGAACAATTGACCAAAACGCTGACCCGCCATGGCCAAGTGGTCACCACCATGGGCATCAAGCGCACCATGCAGCTGAGCAAAGAATTTGCCAAATTGACCAACAATGGTGTGAATCTTGGCATGAGTATGGAACAGTCCAATGACCTGATGCTGAGCTATGCTGATCAACAACGACAGCTGGGTAGACTGGACAAACTGAGCACTGAACAGTTGGCCAAAGAGACTCGTGACTATGGCGAACAGCTGAATGGACTGTCCCAAGCTACTGGCAAGTCTCGAGCTGAGATTGAAGCACAGATCAAAAAACAAAAATCACAACCCAATGTGGCTGCATTCCTGCGCAAACTTGGTCCGGCACAGCAAGCTGCTATGAGCCAGTTCAACCTAGCTGGCGACAGTGCTGGAGATTTTCAAAAGGCCATGGCAATATTGAATGGACCAGGAGGTATTGGCGCATTGGCATCCGCCATGCCTGAATTTTTTCAAACCTTCAACCGTTTGCCTGGTGGCTTTGACAAACTAAATCAATTTGCTGCACAGATCAAAGCTGGAGATGCACAGGGTGTGGCCAAAGGTTTGTCAGATCTGATCCCTGATCTGGAAAAAACTGGTGATCAACTGGTGGAACTGGGTGGAACTAAAAACCAAGAGATTGGAGCAAAGTTGCTGGAGTTCCGCGATAATATATTGGCAGCTAGCAATGCGGCCAAAAAACTCACAGAACCGCTGTCAGCAGAAGCCCAAGCCGCGCTGGAGGCCAACAACCAGATTACCAAGGCTCGGAACAGTCTCAATGCCAACCTTGACCTCATTTCTGGCAAGATTACAGTGTTGGCAGCTGGTCCGATCACTTGGTTGATTGAAGGATTTACCACCCTTGACCACTGGGTGCGATCTGTGATTGGCCTGGGATCAGACCAGACAGATCACAAGACCAGTGGAGAAACCTCGCCAGGGCACGGCATGGCATACAAGGCCAGCGGTGGTATTGTGGCAGCACTGCTGAGCACAGTGGTAATCACCAAGGTTGTGGGCATGGTTATCAAAACCCTGCGCAGCTCAGCTGGCTTGCTAAAAGGCCTGATGAACGTGGGCGGATTGATGAAACTGCCCGCAGTGCCAGGACTGAACAAGCTAGAAAATCTAGCTGGCGGAGGCAAAGGTGGTGGCATTGCTGGCAGTCTCACCAACATGGGATCCAGCATCAGCAGTGCGATTAGCACGTTTGGCAACATGGTCAAAGGAGCAGTGGATGGTGCGTTGGATACCATAGGCAAAGCCAGCGGCACACTGAGTAAGGTCATAGTGGATCTCAGCACAGCTATTGGCTCAGGCGTAGGCAAGCTGTTTGAAGGCCTGCTGAAAGGCCTAGCAGGCGGGCTGGCAGCCTTTGGCAACCCTCAGATATTGGCGGGTGCAGCCATACTGTCTGCTACCATACTGTTGATTGGTGCAGCTGTGGCAGGAGCCACATGGCTGATGGGTGCTGCTTTGCCAAAATTTGCTGAAGGCATGAAGAGCTTTGAGACTCTGGATGGTGACAAGTTAAACAAAGCTGGAGAGGGCATGATCAAAATTGGTCTTGGCCTAGTGGCTCTGGGTGTGGGTGAGGTGGCCAGTGCTTGGGGTGCTGTGGCCTCTGGTATAGCCAGTCTGTTTGCTGTTGATCCCATCACCAAACTCAAAAGTTTTGGGGAAGTGTCAGAACCTCTGGGCCAAGCTGGCATTGCCATGGAAAGGTTCAGCAAGACCTATCCAGCCAGCATGACAGCTATCAACAATGCTAAATTTGATGACAAGGCCATGACCAGTCTGGACAAGCTCAAAACTCTGTTTGAAAAAGAGGGAGTCTTAACCCGCGTGGGCAATTGGCTCGGCGGCAACGATGACTTTGTTACCAAATTGGTAAAACTGGGCGATAGCACTGCCAACATTCCGCTGTTTGGAGCCAGACTCGCAGATTTTGCAGATGACTACGACAAATTGCATAAAACCATGGCAACGCCTATACCAGAGGACAGCATCAAAGCTTTGGGCAAGTTCCAAGACTTGCTGCCATCTCTCAGGGAGCTGAATAAGATATCGCAGGGTTTTGATAATTTGCCCAAGCTCATCCCCAGCCTTAATGGATTTGCTGATGCCTATGCCAAACTAGTTGTTGCATTCTCTCAGCCTCTGAGTGCTGAAAGCCTAAAGCAGCTGCGGGAGCTCGTCAGCATCAAAGATTTGGTCAAGTTTATAGACATGCTGCCATCTCTTAGTACAGGGCTGAATAAGGTATCGCAGGGCTTTGATAATTTGCCCAAGCTCATCCCCAACCTGAATGGATTTGCTGATGCCTATACCCATCTAGTTGATGCATTCTCTCAGCCTTTGAGCGCTGAAAGCCTAAAGCAGATGCGGGAGCTCGTCAGCATCAAAGCCTTGGACAAGTTTATAGACATGCTGCCATCTCTTAGTAGAGAACTGAATAAGATATCGCAGGGTTTTGATAATTTGCCCAAGCTCATCCCCAATCTGCATGGATTTGCTGATGCCTATACCCATCTAGTTGATGCATTCTCTCAGCCTTTGAGCGCTGAAAGCCTAAAGCAGCTGCGGGAGCTCACAGGCATAGTGGAACAGCAGGCCAGTAATAGCAGTCCGGGTTTTTTCAGCAGCCTTTTTGGCAGCAGCACACCTGCACCAGCAGCGCCGACCACCTCTGCCACTGCCCCAGCCAGTGACAGAGCTGCGTATACCACACCAGAACAAAAGCACAAGCAAATGATGGATGCATTCAAAAAGTTGAATGACAACATTGAGCTGCTGCTGCAAGAGGAACGACGCAGCACGCGAGTCATAGACAATGGCCTGAGGAGTGCAGCAGGTGTGGTCAATTAAGTTGACTCAGTGATGTGAGAACACACACTATAAATATTCCATCAAATTGAGGCAAGTATCACATGGCAAGTTGGAAGAAATACTTCTCCGCTGTTCCCAGTCAGGCGCGCATGCAGCAGCGCATGGAAAAGTGGAACACCGAAGGCGATGCCAAACCAGGCAGCGCAGCCAAGTACAACAGCTACCTGCCTGAAGTCTACAGCGGTGCTCCCAATCGCATAGAACGATATGTGCAATATGAGCAGATGGATCTAGATAGTGAAATCAGCCGTGCGCTGGATACCATAAGTGATTTCAGCACACAGAGCTTTGACAAGGACGACGAGCCCTTTCAGCTGATGTACAAGGGCAAGCTGAGCGAAACTGAAATCAAGCTGTTGACAGAAACCCTGCAGCAATGGTGCAGCCTCAACAAGTGGCGACAACGCATATGGCGCATGTTTCGCAATGTGATCAAGTATGGTGATCAGATCTATGTGAGAGATCCCGAGACCTTTCGTCTCATCTGGATAGATCCCACCAAGGTTGAAAAGATCATTGTCAACGAGGACAAGGGCAAGACCGCAGAACAATATGTGATCAGTCAGATTGACTTCAATCTCACCACATTGGTGGGCACTGACATGTTGGTGCACGATCAATACAGCTTTCCCGGCGGCTATCCTCGCAGCGGCAACCCTGCCAGTGGCGCAGGCACCTTGGCCTATGGTCAGACCAATAGTCCGGGCTCCAGACAAAGCAGATTCAACAACGCTCCGCAGGACACAGCCATAGATGCATCGCATGTGGTGCATCTCAGCCTCAGTGAAGGCATGGACAATCAATGGCCCTTTGGCACCAGCATATTGGAAAGCATCTACAAGGTCTACAAGCAGAAAGATCTGCTGGAAGACTGCATACTGATCTATCGCATTGTGCGTGCGCCAGAACGTCGTGTGTTTTATATTGATGTGGGCAGTCTCAGCGGTCCACGTGCCATGCAGTATGTGGAGCGAATCAAAAATGAAATCTACCAACGTCGCATACCCAATCGCACCGGTGGAGGCACCTGTCTTGACCTAACAACTCGCATTCCTCTGTTGGATGGCCGCGTGCTGTCTATCAATGAGTTAATAGAGGAATACAGTGTGGGTCGACAAAATTGGGTTTATTCCTGTGATGTTGCCACTGGCGCAATGGTTCCGGGACCTATTACCTGGGCCGGAGTGACTCGAACAAATACTGCTGTGATCCGGCTCACTCTCGACAACGGAGAAACGATTGTCTGTACCCCAGATCATAAGATCCCTGTGATCGGACGGGGCAAAATAGAAGCCGAGGATATCGTGCCCGGCGTTGACAGCTTGTTCAGTTTTAGTACCAGAACAGCTAATATTGATAAGAAACATGGACAAACCTACACACGGGTAAATGATCAGTTCAACCACAAAGTCGTCAGCATTGAATGGCTAACAGAGCCAATGGATACTGGTACAATTACCATTGACGGCGATGAACAGTATCATGCACACCACAACTTTGCGTTAGAATCTGGCGTATTCGTTTACAACAGCGTCATTGATGCGGCCTATAATCCGATCAGCATCAATGAAGATTTTTTCCTTGCCACCAATGCAGAAGGCAAGGGCACACGTATTGAAAACCTAGCTGCTGGTGAAAATCTAGGACAGATTGACGATCTCAAGTATTTCAACAACAAGATGATCCGAGGTCTGGGCATACCCAGCAGCTATTTGCCCACAGGTCCGGATGATGGTACTGCGGTATACAATGATGGCAAAGTGGGCACTGCCTATGTGCAGGAATATCGTTTCAGCAAGTACTGTGGTAGACTGCAGAATCTCATGGCGCCGGTGTTGGACAAAGAGTTCAAGATGTTTCTCAAACATCGAGGCATAGAGATACAGAGCAACCTCTTTGAGCTGACCTTCTTCCCTGCTCAGAGCTTCAGTGACTATCGCCGCATGCAGATGGATGGCGAACAGATACAGCTGTTCAGCACACTGATGGGCACAGAAGCCACCAAATACATCAGCAAGCGCTTTGCTTTGGAACGCTATCTGGGTTGGACACAGGAAGAAATCAGCAGGAACGAAGTGATGTGGCGAGAAGAACGCGCAGAGCCAGTCAAGCAAAAGACCGGAACCAATGCAGGCACCGAACCACCAGGCATGAATGCTCTGGGTCTGAGACCAGAAAGCGAAACTCCTGCTCCTGACCAAGAGCCCGCGGATCTTGGCGGCGGCGACACAGCAGAAACTGAAGGTGCACCGCCTGCTGCACCACCAGGCGGCGGCATACTGGGTGGATTGTGACCATAAATATCACAAGGAGCCTGTGACATGAGAGCTGATGACTTTGAAGGCGCATACTATTCACCTGAGGATGACCGATTCAATCAGGCGCAGCTACACGACACTCGTCGCAAGCGACTGACACTGATACAGCTCAACAAGCTGAAAAAGATGCGTGCGGCCAAGAGCTTGGAAGATTTAGTGCATGCTGATCTATTGGCACTACAATATGGACCAGGCGAAGAAGGAGCAGGTCCCGGTCAATGACTTACAACATCCCCTATCAGGCCACAGCCACCAGTCAGGGCAACATCTTGGTACAGGATGGCACCATTGACACAACCAGCAGCAGTTTGGCACTGATTGGTGCCAACAGTGTGAATTTTGGACTGTATATCAATCAGGACTTTGTGCAACTGCTGCAGAACTTTGCCAGCAACAGTGCGCCAATCAGTCCGCTGATAGGTCAGCTGTGGTATGACACAGTCAACGCTGCTATCAAGTACTACAATGGACTGCAGTGGAAGGTTCTCACACCGCCGTTTGACGGATCAGCAGGCACAGCCACTGTGAGCATCATGGGAACCGGTGTGGCTCTGACTTTGGCCAACAACCAGATAATTTCAGCTGTGAGCTTGGTGCCTCTGCAGGTGGCTGCACTGCCAGCCAGTGTGCTGATCAATGACAGCTATTATGCATTTGCCAGCAGATTCCCGCAGGGTCTAGCAGCAGGTATCACTCTTGCCACAGATGGCAATGGTCTGAGATTTGTGGGCACAGCTTCCAGGGCCAATGCATTTGCCAGCAACATGACCATCACTGTGTCAGGCAGCGCCAATGCCAGGGTCAGTTTCAATGGCAGCGGCAATGTGGTCATGCCTTTGGCCTTGACCAATGTGGTCACTGCAGGCTACTATCAAAATGTCACCGTGGGTGCCAATGGCATTGTGACCAGTGGCAGTCTGCTGAATGCCAATGACATCAGCACAGCTCTGGGCTATGTGCCCAGTCCCTACAATGGTCCAGCCAATAGCCTGACTTTTGGCAGCAACATCATTATCAATGGTGTGGTAGGCGGCAGCAATGTATTCTATGGCAATGCCAACATAACCATAACAACCACTTTTCTAGACAACCCCATGCCAACCAATGGCATTATCTCATTGCCCACCGGAGCCACTATACCCACAGGCTGGTTCATAGCCAATGGACAGTCTGTGACTCTGCCAAACGGCAGCGGGTCGGTGGTCACACAGAATCTCACAGGCAGTGATTTGCCGGGCTGTGTTTGGGTGCAAAAAGTATATTGACAGATTAATCACAAGAGTTTTCTAGCTTTTTCTACCTATTTCCCAGAGATTTGACCTGCGGCATTAAATACAGCCGAGTCTGTTCAACATCTTACAACAGGAGATAAGGCAATGGCTAGGAACAAATTGGAGCAGGTCCTTGAATACCTCGTCGCTGGCGACGAAGGCAAGGCCAAAGACATCCTTCATCAGGTTTTCATTGAAAAGGCCCGTCAGATCCATGAGGAACTGATCAGCGCTGATGAGATAGATGAAGAAGACATGCTGGGTGGTGATCAGGGCAAGCGTCTGCGTCACGATCTCATGCATCACAGCAAGCACATGGATGATCTCAACGATGAGATTGACAGTGAGGAAATCATGGGCGAAAACATGATGCACATGATGGATGAAGAAGATGACGAAATGGACATGGCAGACGCTGAAGAAGATCTGGGCGATGCCATGGCTGCAGACAGCAGTGACGACGACGACAACAGCGACGTCATGCATGACATTGAAGACACCATGGGCGATCTGGAAACTGCATTGGCCAAGCTCAAAGCTGAGTTTGAAGAGCTGGAAGGCTCTGACCACGACGACGGCATGCACGACGCAGATGACGTAGGTGACACCGATGACGAACAGCAGGGCGAAGAAGAAGAGATGGACGAAATGTTCACTGAGGAAGACTTCGACGATCTGGCTGAAGCCGTGGAACTAGACAAGGTCATGGTGCCACACAGTGGTGAAGTGGGTTCTGGCAAGTTCAGTCCTCGCGATGCCAACGAAAAGAGCAAGAGCCCACTGCCACCTAGCCAGACCACACGCTTTGGTGCTGCTCCGATCAAGACCGGAACTGGACCAAAAGCAGATGGTTTTGATCTGCAGGCAGCTCCCAAGAGCGGCAAGCTGCCCATCCTGCCCAAGACCAATCAGCGCAAGACTGAGTTCCAGGACATGGAAAATGAGCAGAGCGGCAAGTACGGTGCCAAGGAAGATTCAAAGAGCGCATTGGACACCACTGAGAAGACATTTGGCAAGGGCAACCAGACCAGTCCTCTGACTCATGCTCCACGCAAATAAGCAGATTTGACGCAAAAAGATACCGCAGGTGCAATTCCTGCGGTATTTTGTCAAAAAACGCCTATTTGTCAGCGTAAATTGCTGATGTCTATAAATATCTTTGAAAACTGTTAGGTCGTGCCATGAAAGATCGCATTCTAGTTGAGCATCTCACATATGATACTGCCAAAGCCGAAGTCATCACTGAATCGGCTGGTGAGGGCCAACCCAAGAACGTCTACATGCGTGGAATCTTCATTCAAGGTGGACTGCGCAACCACAACGGACGCATCTACCCAGTGAAGGAGATCAGCAAAGCTGTGCAGGCCTTGAACGAGTCGATCAAACAGGACAACGGAGTGCTTGGAGAGTGTGATCACCCCCAAGAACTGCAGATCCATCTTGATCGTGTGAGCCACAAGATCACTGAAATGTGGATGGACGGAGCCAATGGTTATGGCAAGCTACAGATACTGCCAACACCCTGTGGTGAGATAGTTCGCACTCTGCTGGGCAGCGGCATCAAACTGGGTGTCAGCAGCAGAGGTTCAGGCAATGTGGACGACCACGGCGAAGTAAGCGACTTTGACATGCTCACGGTCGATATTGTAGCCAAACCCAGTGCGCCCAATGCTTACCCCGTGCCAATGTACGAGGCAATCATGAATCGCAAACACGGATATAGAACTCACGAACTGGCTGAAGCAGTGCGTCATGATGATCATGCTCAAAAGCATCTCACCAAGATACTGCTCCACTGGGTTGATGAGTTGAAACTCAGATAAGGAGTCGGTTGATGACAACTAAGATTGAAGAGCTCCTTGAGAACGAAGTGCTTGGCCCAGAAGTCAAGACTGCGCTCCAAGAAGCGTTCGAAGCAAAAATCAAGCATGCCGAAGTCCAACTGCAGGAGGATTATGCTGCGCGTTATGCCAACGACAAGCAACAGCTGGTCGAAGCCATGGACCACATGTTGAACGATGCCATACGGGCTGAACTGGAAGAGTTCGCAGAAGATCGCGCAGCTCTCATAGCACAGAAGGCCAAGCTCAGCAAGCAAACTCTGGCAGCCGAACGCATGGCAGAATCTGCAGTGGCCAAGCAAACCAAACTGCTGAATGACTTTGTGAGCAAGCAGCTCAGAGAAGAAATTGCAGAGTTTGTGTCCGAGAGAAAGACTCTGCAGGGCGAGCGCCACAAGATGGCAAAACAAGTTGCTGCCATCCGCGAAAGCGCAAAGAAATCAACTCAGGCACGTATCAACAAACTGGAAGGCTTTGTGGTCAAGAAGCTGTCAGAAGAGATCGCTGAGTTTGAAACTGACAAGCGGGCTCTGATAGAACAGCGTGCCAAGCTGGCAGCTGAGGGCCGCAAGAAGATCACCGAAACCAAAGCAGCATTTGTGCAGAAGGCTACCAAGACGTTGGACAAGACGTTGAACGAAGTCATTCGCAGCGAACTGGTGCAGTGGAGGGACGATATCAAAGTTGCTCGTGAGAACAACTTTGGTCGTAGGATCTTTGAAGCAGTTGCTGCTGAGTACATGGCCAGCTACCTTTCAGAAGGCAGCGAAGTCAAGAATCTGCAGCGTAAGCTGGTTGAAACCCAGCGACAAGTTGACACTGCCAAACAGCAGATCCAGGAAAATCAAAAGTTGTTGGAATCAGCTGATAGGCAAGTCAAGACCGCCAATGCTCGCGCACAGAAAATGGAGCTCATGAATGAGCTGCTAGCACCCCTGAGTCGCGATAAGAAAGCGGTCATGGAAGAGATGTTGAAGGACATCAAGACACAGAACCTTAGAGAAGCCTTCAATCGTTATCTTCCTGCCGTGATGAACGGCGAAGCCACCGGCGCTGTAAGACAGAAGCTGTCTGAAAACGCCACCAACAAGTCCGTGGCATTCACGGGTGACAGGCCAAACAAACTGTCAGACGCGGTGAGAGAAGACAACAACCAAGACATTGGTCAAATTCTCTATCTCGCAGGCATCAAATAAAGGAAAGGAAGCCAAAATGAGCAAGAATCTGTTTGAGACTCATTGGACGGCAACCAAGACCGCTCTCTGCGAAGGTCTGACCGGCAATCGCAAGAAGGTCATGGACGTGGTCCTTGAGAACACCAAGAAGGACCTGCAGAGCAAGTCCGGAATACTGTTTGAAAGTGCAACACCAGGCAGCACCAGCGCTGGCAACGTTGCCACACTGAACAAGGTGATCCTGCCAGTGATCCGTCGTGTTATGCCGACGGTTATCGCCAACGAGATCATCGGCGTGCAGCCCATGACTGGCCCAGTGGGTCAGATCCACACGCTGCGCGTTCGCTATGCAGACACATTTGGTTCGCCAACTCCGGTGGCAGCCAACACTGAAGCGCTGAGCCCATTCCAGATTGCTGCGTTTTATTCTGGTAACGGCAACAGCACTGCTCCTGCAGCTGCACCAGTTAGCGTCCTCGAAGGCGTGGCTGGCAAGCGCTTGAACATCCAGATCCTCAAGGAAGTGGTGGAAGCCAAGACCCGCAAGCTCAGCGCTCGCTGGACCTTTGAAGCCGCACAGGATGCACAGGCACAGCAGGGCATTGACATTGAAGCGGAAATCATGGCTGCGCTGGCGCAGGAAATCACCGCTGAAATTGATCAGGAGATCTTGACCAGCCTTGGCGCATTGGCCGGCACCACGCTGACCTATGACCAAGCTGCAGTTAGCGGTACTGCAACGTTTGTTGGTGACGAACACGCTGCTCTAGCGATTCTCATCAACCGCGCTGCAAACCTCATTGCTGCTCGCACACGTCGTGGCGCTGGTAACTGGGTTGTGGTTAGCCCCACTGCTCTCACCATCCTGCAGAGTGCCACAACCAGTGCATTTGCT
>Ga0208743_1000438_pt1 | contig 12082 bp, 12 predicted proteins | sample CryBogCBH04Jul08_FD_184615 | JGI IMG/M metagenome (GOLD analysis project Ga0208743, IMG submission 184615) | Freshwater microbial communities from Crystal Bog, Wisconsin, USA - CBH04Jul08 (SPAdes) (version 2) | ecosystem: Environmental > Aquatic > Freshwater > Lake | place: Crystal Bog...
GCCATAGTCAAGAGTGAAAAGACGGCTATCATAGCCAGTATATATTTACCTCAGTTCTTATGGTTAGCAGTCGGCAGCCTTACTAACCTGACAGCCGCTAAATGCAGTGTACTAAAGGGTAGGTCTGTTATCTTATATCCAGACCTCAAATGTTTTGAGAAATGGAGCAAAAAGGCAAAAGAGCTTTCGCACCTTGCATCTTTTCAGGTATCAGATTTGTTGGAGAGCAGAGCGCCGGAATCAGATCGGGAGCAGGGTTTAGATTTGGCTGATTATCTGATTAGGTTTGATTATCGGGAGTTTTTAGCGCAGACCCCGGCCCCGGTGCAAAAAGAACAGGCCCCAATTATAGAGCCGATTATCAGGGCAGAACTTAAAAAGCGGACTGTATCCCGTCAGTATTCCAACAAACCTATAACTAAAAGCCCCGAAAGCTGGGAACAGGACTTTGCCGATCTTGTAAAATATTTTGAAACTGCCATACTCCCCACAGAGCCTTTCAGATTGAATGCCTGTAGTACAATAGTAGATGTAAATAAATTCGTAGATACCAATATAGCTATCGTGAGGGAATATAACGGCAGGGGTACAGTTATGCCAAATATCAATAGGCTGAGGGAGCTAAAGACTTACTTAGATAAACCCAATTCTATCGGTATAATCCCCTGACTTCAAAAAGCACAGCTTTGGTATTCATTTTATATATTTGACATTGATATAAAAATATTAGCGTTAGCTAATTCTTGCAATCCGAAAAGTAGGACGTTCTGGATGTTGCACAAGGTTAGGCTTAATGCTCGCGTTACGGCGTGGGCATAGCTTATTTGTGCAACAGGTGGGTCCTACTACCTCGGAAGCAGATGGCTATAAGCCCACGCTTCGTATTTATAACCTACCTGATCGGGCTTTACAGGCATAAACTTATACTTTATGACAAAGTTCCAAGCATGGGTATGGGCCGCTTTACCGAAAGCATTTGTATTTTTTCTGCTTTACTTTTTCTTATCGAGTACTCATGCACAAGTATATATAAATGGATACTATCGAAGTAATGGAACGTATGTTGAACCCTATGTTCGTTCAAGTCCTAATTCGGGGTCAAGTTCTACAAATACCTCTTCATATAGTACTCCATCATATTCAACACCGACTTATTCAACACCCTCAGCTAATACTGTAAATCCCGAATCGGTTTGGGTTAATGGTTATTATAGATCGGATGGAACTTATGTTGAAGGTTATTATCGGACTGCTCCAAATAATACTGTACTTGATAATTATAGTCATTATGGCAATGTGAATCCCTATACAGGTGCGATTGGTACTAAAGACCCTTATTTAGATAATAATAATTATCCGTATTCATATACCCCACCAACCGATTATACACCTCCTACTAATTATACATCCAATTCAAATAGTACACCAGCATATTCCAATTCCAATACAACCTTTAATGATAACACGGGATATACTTATTATGTTACATCAAATTCACTAAATCTTAGGTCTGGTCCTTCAATAGATTCTTCGATTATAACATCACTAAAGTATGGTTCTAAAGTATCCGTATTAAGTTATGATACATATTGGTACAAGGTACGAGTAAATACTTATGATTATTACGGTAATCCTAAAACATATTTTGGATATGTATATAATCAGTATGTATCATTAAATGTACCCTCTGATTATTCATCTACAGCCTCAGCAAATACTTATCAAGGCGGGATTGGTTTTTATACTAATTGTCCTAATGATGGTATGATTGATATTTATGTTGATGATTTTTATATAGGCAGATTGGAACGTTATCTTGATAATGGTACACCTCCGTATGGTGGCAAAGTAACTGTATCATTTAAAAGACCGATTGGAAGTTATAAGGTGGTCGCGAAAGGTGCAACCAAAACTTGGACTACCTATATAAATGTGATAGATAATAGTAATAAGGTATATAAACTTGAATGTAATTAAGCCCTGTATTTATCACCACAAATCAAGATTACATGAAATATTTATTGCTGTCAATTGCACTACTATTTGGGGGCTGCATGTATGCGCAGTTAGGATACACAAAATCCCAATTAGTAAATCTAAAAGGTCAATATACAAATGAAGGAACAGAAGATGGCGTAAAATATATAACCTATAACAATATAGACGGATTTCTATCTGAATCTTTTTTCTTTTTATCAAGTACAGGGCAAGCCTATTTTGAAGTATTCAAAGGTGATATTTCAATTATGAATGACCAGATTAAATCGAACAATAGCTACTTAGTTAAGGTCGGAGATATGGAGTGGTTATCCCCCCAAAACAATATCCACATAAAAATTAGAACCGATACTGAAAATGGTAAGCGTATAATGGTTATGGTTCATTATTATCCCAATTCCGTCGCCCCGGTGCGCTGAATTGATACTGTAGTGGACACTGGCTATAGTGATGAGTATATGAATGTATTCTTTAATTCATTTAAAATAAACTAATAATATGGGACTATTTGGCATACTAAAAGACCCACTTCCGCGGGACGACGGATGGGGAGGATTTCTTTGTTATTCAACTCAATTAGAACCAAACAGCTACTTCGGCAAAAAGGGGAGGTTTGAATATGTGCAAACAGAAGCTAGTACCTTAGAGGCAATGTTTGTGCATGCAGGAATTATGCAGATATTAATTAAAGAACACTTCCCCGATACATATCGAAAGGTAGACTATGAATACATGCAACATTTTTTTAAATACCAAGTTACCCTTAGTAGGATGAGCGAATTTCAGAGAATAACTAATACACCATTGACTGAACAATTTTTCAATAAAAGAATATTTTTTCATGCATCAAGATGTTTTAATCTTTTGACTGTGACAGGCCAACTTCCTTTCGATGTACATTGGTTATTGTATTCAAATCCCCTATGTATAAATCATGTAAATGAATATCACGACAAATCCCCCAAAATAGACCCTATGGCAGCAGCCGAATTAGGGAAACACATGATTTTATCCTTTCATAGGCTTAATGGTAATATAAAAGAATGGAAGCGCAAATACAGATAAAATAATAAAATATGAATAATAATCAAAATAAAATTGATGAAGCAATAGACAAGGCCAGAAATATTTTTGGCAAATCAGTAGAAGAAATAAAAACCAGCGAGTATGTGAAGATGGGAGTAAAGAAAGCAAAGCCTATCACTGATTTTTTTACTTTTTTATTCTATGTATTTATAGCTACCTGTATTATTTTTCCTATAGTTTATTTACTCACACTCTTGTTTAAATAAATTCAACAGTCCCCTTCTGATTAAGACATGAATCACTAATGTACATGGAAATTAAAATTACTATCAGATTTAACCATAAATCAAAATCACATGAAATATTTTTTACTACTCACCTCAATGATATGCAGCTTTTTTCTTTCTGCCCAAACAGCGCAAGGCCATATTAACGAGGGAAATGCCAAATTCAATTTAAAGGATTATGAAGGTGCTATTGCTGAATACACTTTAGCAATCTCCGCAGATTATAAAGCAGCAAATGCGTACTATTATAGAGGCCGTGCTAAAAATGGCATGAAGGACTATTATGGCGCAATCGAAGATTGTGGTTATGCCTTAAAAATTAAGCCACAATATGATAGCGCGTATAACAGTAGGGGCTATGCAAAGCAATCATTAAAGGACTACACAGGTGCTATCTTGGATTTTAATAAAGCAATAGAATTAAATCCAAAAATTGTTATGTCATATACTAACAGGGGGTTTTCAAAGGCTGAGCTACATAATTATCAGGATGCACTATCAGATTTAAACATGGCTATTCAACTTGAGCCAAATTCGGTATTAGCCTATTACTATCGCGCTTTAGTAAATAAAGAATTGAAAAATTACCAAGCAACAATAGACGACTTCAATAAAACGATTGAGCTTTCGCCAAATTCTGAGGAAGCCTACTATTACAGGGGATGGGCTAAGCATTGCCTTAAAGATTATCAAGGAGCCATAGATGACTATACCCATGTGATTAATATTAAGCCATCACTTTCTCAGCCTTATTTGAATAGGGGTGAAGCAAAATTAGCAATGAAGCAAAAAGAAGGTGGTTGCGCCGACCTAAGTAAAGCGGTAGAATTAGGAAACACTAAAGCCGCAGAGGAAATAAAACAATATTGTCAAAATGGTAACACCGTAGCTAAAGTGTGGTATAAAGACGGCAAGACGTTTCAATACTACACCAATGATGGCATATCGGTTACTATGACCTTGCAAACAGAAAGAGAGTATGGTACATACTATGTAGCATCTATTATGATAGAGAATTTCACAGGCAGCGCATTTAACTTTAATCCCGAAGACATCAAAGCAATAGTAACCGTAAATGGTATGCCATATGAAACTAAAATCTATTCAAATGATGAATACATTAAGAAGGTGCGCCGCAAACAAGGTGCGAGTGCGTTTTTCTATGCGTGGGGACAAAATCTTGCTGCATCAGGAGCGGGATATTCACGTAGTACAACCTCATCTACTACCACAGGACAGTACAATACTAATTTCTCTGCTGCCGGATATTACGGCAATAATTATGGGTACGTTATCGGTTCGGTGAACACGACGGGCGCATCTACCACACAATCCACTACACGCAGCTATGACGGGGCTGCTGCTTATGCTGCACAACAAAACGCCGACAATAATGTAAGTGAGTTAAAAAATCAACAATATCAAGTACGGAATCAATTAGATCAGGGCTACCTAAAATTGAATACAATAAGTAATGAGGAAAGAATAACAGGCCAAGTTAATATACAATATAAGAGGGGCGACAATCTAAAGATAATAGTACCCGTCAATGGAGAAAACTATGAATTTAACTGGAAAGCTGGAAAGTAGTATCTTTACTGAATGGCTAAAAAGAATGAATATCCCGCTATTTATATAGAATGGTGCGATGCAAGTGCGAACAATGACGCATGGCAATATGAAGATGACATCTTAGATTGGGCAAAGCAAGATACCGTGTGGCTTATAAAAGAAGTAGGATTTATTATTAAGGAAACAAAAGAATATATCCTGTTGGCAAGTAAGTATCACCCCCACGAAAGCGGCAATAAGCTTGATGGGTGTATGAAGATTCCAAAAACTTGGATTAGAAAAAGAAAGGTTATTTCTTCTTTTTAGGGGGCTTTGCCGCGTTCCTTTTTGTAGTTTCCAAAAAAGTTGTCTTTGGGTGTGCATCAGCAAACTCTTTAGATACAATCCTTCCTTTGTCCGCTTCTTTGTAGATTTTGACCTTTTTAACCTTTGCCATTGTATGAATTTTAAAGCAAGATAATATTTTTCCTTGCTATTCCTCAGCAGGATTTTGTGGAGGGACACGAGCGTGGGAGGTGTACCTGTCGCACTTTTTCCCGCCTTTATGTTCATTTTGGATGGTGCTGAAAGCGACTTTTATCATCCCGTGAAACCATTATCAGCATTATCTTACAGGAGATTTTAAGTAGCTACTTCATACATTGCAAATATATTGGTACAAAATAGCACCTACTAAATTTTACATATTATCTTGATAACGTATTATTTATGTTTTTATTTATAATATTCATTTTTATCTTTGCAGTACCAATAAACGTCATATTTTGGTATTTTGAATGACAAAGAAAAAAATAGTTATAAGCCCCAATCTCAAAACTTCCCGCAGTATGAGGCCCGGCGATCTTCCAGTAGCATGGGAGGAGGGGCGTATCTTATCAAATGACACCTCACTTTTTGCCAATGGCGCAATAGGCATTTCTAAGGAAGTGATACGGCCCACCCAGCGCAAGGATTGTTTGGCTATGATGCTAAACGATTTAAAACAGGTCTTTGGCTTGTCAGATACACAGGTCACTATTATGAGCGCAATATTAAACTCTCCCTATTACCGCGATGAGATCAAATGGGACGTAGAGACCATATTACAGATCAGCCATACTACAGGCCTGTCCAGAGAGACGCTGACGCATACATTCCCCTCCCTTCACCTCAAAAAGAAACTGCTTATAAAAGTTAAGAACGGCCTCTATAAAATTAACAAGGCTGTCCTATATCACAGTAGCGACCTCCAGAATGTAGATGTTGTGCAGTTAGTCTTGACCTATCGCATACAGGATGCAAAAATAAAAGCGGTTGATTTTCTAAAAGACGGTACTGCCCTCACCCAGGAGTTTGTGGAGGAGGTTTTGATTATGGCTGGTCGAGTACGAGACCTTTACAATAAGCGGGTAAGGGAGGAAGAAAAAAAGAAAAAAGAGGAGGCTGAAAGATTGGCAGAGGAGAGGCAAAGAGAGGAGGCTTTGAAGAAAAACAAATGGGCATGAGGGAAGCAAGAATGTGCCACCACTACCTACTATACAGCCTTTTATTATCGAACCTCCGTTGTACCCCCGGTCGTTTTATTTAAAAAGATTAGAATAAAAAAATAAAAAATAATTGCGCTGATTATTTTTAAAAAAAATCATTCAGAATTTTAATTAGAATTTCAGAACAGTGAGCGACACACTATACAACGTGATCGTGAGAGAATAATATTAGCATGGGACATTAGCAGCTAGTGGTATAGTATGCTACTCACTATATATACAGGAATACAAACAACAAAGAAAGGTAGCCAACTGTGCCTGAGAGTGTCATACTCAGTAAGCATGTCGGAACTTGTCCCCCAGCGCAGGTAAAGTGGACTTCGGCTTTCCTTGTTCGGCATAGTATCGCGCCAGCCCCATACAGCACTATCCACTAACACATTTTATTTTCAATGGCAGTGTATAGAGCTGCATGGCCCCTATCAGGGTTTGAGAGGCTGTCACGATACTTGCGCTCACTGCGTCAGCCTCAGATACCGCCTCTCCTGTCTGTGCCTGCCGTATCACATCGCAATAAGCTACGAAAGACACCGCAGCCACATCCAACGGCGGTAGCGTTTATGCTCGCCTGCTATGCTCATTCGGCTGCGGGTCTGTCATGGTTTATGACATGGAGGCAAAAGCAACGCAGAATCATATACCACGCCAGCCCCTTGTCCCTGTCGGGATAGGCAGCCATCACCGCGAGGCGCGGCTCATACGTCTGCCACCTCATTTCACGCTCGCAGTCGGCTCGCCGTTTCGCTAACGCTGCACTTTGGCCTTATCCGCAGCGTCCGCAGACCGCCACCCATAGCCCACCCTGCCTGCATCCGCGCCAACACCCTCGGCTCAGGGCTGTTTTACCTGCACCCACCCACTAATACAGTTGATACATTTTCAAAAGGTTCGTGCGCAAAGCGGAGCAAAAGCGGGAAAGCGTCCGCGAATTGTTCAGGGTAACGCTGTCCGGGGCGGAGCGCAAAGTGTGTGGCTTATTTCCTCTAAAATTATCTATTGATATTACTTCATTAGAGGCGCATCAAAGCATTTTCCGATCAAAGATATATAGGTATGGATTGCAGAGATTAAGAGGAAATAGCAATGATATGAGCCTATTGCAGAGCGTATATATTAAATGGCCCCAAACACTTACCAGCAGGGGTTTTGGGTAGTTTTTCAGGGACAAGGGTAAAATGTCTGTTTTGTCCCTCGTTTGTCCCCAACAAATAAAAATCCCCTGTAAGTAGCTGTATTACAGCCATCTACAGAGGATGTATAGTACCCCAGGAGGGTACAAAACCCACCTGAACAGACAAAAACAAAAAGCGATAAAACATAATGATACCAATGATTACAGCCGACATATAATAATAAATTGTTGATAAATATTCTTGTCCCTTTGTGTCCCTTTACGGTATTTTCTTGTTACTTTTGTCCCTGTACTGTCCCCGGATTTGTAACTTTAAAACCTTATAACATGGTCACAATCAGAGCCAAACAACTTGCCCCCGATAAATATCACTTGTTCGTTGACATCTACGAAAACGGCCAGAGGGAGAAACGTTATTTAAAACTTTACGTCTCCGATGATTACACTCAGCCGGAAATAGATAGACACGGCAATATAGTATTTGACGGCAAGGGTAAGCCTAAAGTAAAGAAGCCAAAGCCACAGGACAGAGAAAGCTGGGACCTTGCCGCCAAGATCAGGACTGAATTAGAAAACAGTGTCAATAAAAAGACCTACGGTTTTGATAGTGCCATGAAGGGCAAAGCCAGTTTTACCACCTATTTTACTGACTACGTAGAGATATATAACCGCAAGGACTACCGTAAGGCCGTAGCCTGTTTAGCGAAATTCAATGAGTTTAATAAGAGTAGAGATATTAGGTGCAATGCCATCACTGAGGACTATGTGAAGCTATTTACAGAATATCTACAGGCGAAACTGAAAGGCGAGACACCGCACTGCTATTTCAGGATTTTTAAGGCAGTGATGAAAAAGGCATACAAAGAAGGCCTGCTAAAAGCCAATTTTGCCGAAGATGTATCAATAAAGAAAGTTACAGCCATCAGAAAGGATATACTGAGTTTTGAAGAAATCCAAAAGCTGAAAAGCACTCCGGCGAATAATGGCGAGGTAAAACGCGCTTTCCTGTTTTCCTGTCTGACAGGCATACGCTTTGGCGATTTGATACAGTTGACCTGGAGCAATATAAAAGACAATCAGGACGGGCTTATGCTGTCATTCTGCCAGAGCAAGACCAGCAAGAATGTAAATGTAAATCTGACCGGGGATGCAGCAAACCTTTTAGGCGCACGTCAGGCCACTACAGATTTGATTTTTCACCTGCCATCGCATACAGGCGTATTAAAGTCATTGCGTACATGGGTCAAGACTGCCCAAGTAAATAAGAAGGTCACTTTTCACGTGGCCAGGCATAGTTTCGCTACGAACCTAATATTTTACGGTGCCGACCTCAAAACCGCTTCTACCCTTTTGGGACATTCACGCCTAGATCAAACGAACCTTTACGCCCGTGAGGTCGAGGCATTAAAGCAGAGGGCAGTTGATTTGTTACCGAAATTTAGTTAATTAAACTATTTTATTATATTAATGTATAAAGTATAACATTTATGGATTTTGAAACCCGAGAGGGCAAAATGGACTTTATGTTGCTTCTGCTTTATGAGCAGAGGATATGTAAACATAAACGGGAACAGGTAATTTCAGCACATCAGTTCGCGATTGTTCTAAAACTGCATTGTGATAGTGAGCCTAAAATGGACGCGATATATTTAATAGACTCTTGGTATTTGCAGGGGTATATTGATATTACTGATACGGCCAGTGTACCATACCTTACAGATGCGGGTAGCAGATTCCTATTTGGTGGTGGCTACTCCAAACAGACAAAAGACATAGGAGAAACAGAAGTCAATACCCACCAGATCAAGCAGAGTGAATATAATTTAAAGAAAAGGTATTCCGAATACACGGTTGCCGCTTTCTGTTATTACTTTCTTATGAAATCACGTCTAAGACCTGATTATAAGAGCGATATGGACAATTTGCAAATGGATGCGGTACAAGCAATTTGCACAGAGGCTAATCTGAAAAGCACAAAAAAGTTTCAATTGAAATTCAATTTGCTTTATGATTGCTCACCCCAAAAACTATATATGCACCTCAAGAGAGGCGATAGACAAGAAATTTTAAAGCGACTACAGCCACATTCCACCGCCCTTCTTTTGGCAGAAAAGAACTTGACAAATAACGAAGGTAACCGATAAGGTAACCAGTTACCTACTGGTTACCTCTTACAGCCCATCTATTTTTGCTGTCGCAATTAAACGCATAGCAAAATGATAACACAAAATCCATTCGAGGTACTTGACGCAAGATTGACCAATATAGAAGCCTTGCTGCAAGACATAAAAACCACTTACACCAGCCCGGCACCCGCTGAGGAGGAGCTAACAGACATTATTAAAATAGCCGAGGCCGAAACCGAAACGGGCTATAAGAAAGGCTATATCTACGAGTTAGTTTCAAAAAAAGCCATACCCTACCACAAGGTAGGCAATAGCCTGCGGTTTAGCCGCAGTGAGCTGCGCTCATGGATTCGCGCCGGGCGACCGGCCATACTCCAGCAGGCAGTTGAAAACATGGCTACTAATTACGTTTTAAAAAAATAATTCAAAAAAAAGGGAGGCAGTGCATGGTCGAACAAAACACTACCTCCTCATAAATTAATGACATGGACAAAGATAACATTAACCCTCCAAATGAGGAGCATAAAGACCTTCAACTCGAATTTAACCTACCTAAATATGGAATAGGTGCCGGGGACATACTGGAAGATGCAAACAAGCTATTAGAGCAGTCAGGAGATACAAATAAAGAGATCACTGGCGAAGATTTATTACTATCTGATATAAATGAAATCCCTTGCTTGGTCGAGCCATTTCTACAGCAGACAGGGTTAGCATGTTTGGCCGGGAGTTCAGATACTGGCAAAAGTTCTTTACTGAGGCAGTTGGCTGTTTCAATAGTGACGGGTTCAAACGACTTTATAGGGTTTAAGATCAATACTAAGCATCAAAGTGTTATTTACGTTTCTACCGAGGACTTACAGAGGGAAACGGCGTATTTGCTTAACCGTCAAAAGGGCGATTCCAAACCTGAATCCTTGAAAGGTTTGCGTTTTATTTTTGAGATTGATGGCTTATTTAACCAGCTTGATAATAGATTGAGCGCAAAGCCTGCTGACCTGGTTGTTATTGATTGCTTTTCTGACGCATACGGCGGCGACCTGAAAGACACCCAAAGGATAAGGACTTACTTACATCCATTTCAGGAATTAGCCCAAAAACACCAATGCCTGATTTTGTATTTGCACCACACAGGCAAGCGGACAGAAAATTTTGAACCAAGCAAAAACAATCTTTTAAGCGGGCAGGGATTTGAGGCAAAAATGCGATTGGTAATTGAATTGAGGGCCGACCAGATGAACCCCAATTTAAGACACGTCTGTATAGTCAAAGGAAATTATTTACCAGCCAGTCATAAAAAGGAGAGTTATGTTTTGCAGTTTGACGAGCCAAATTTCACATTCACCAATACCGGGGAGCGGGTTCCCTATGAATTTCTTGTAAAGCAGGCGGATTCTGATAATGGTAAGGCAAAATATGAGCAGGCGAAGGAATTAAAAAATCAGGGGCTTACCTACGATCAGATAGCCAGTGCCATTGGCTACGGTTCTAAAGGCAGCGTTTCAAAGCTATTTGACAGAGCAAAAAAGAGCGGTTGGGATAAAGACGTTTCCGATAGTGTTTCCGATGGAAACGGAGGAAACGATTAGGAAACACTACAACTAAATACCGTTTCCTGTTTCTGTGTGTTTAGAGCAAAGAAACGGGAAACGCAAAAAATGACCCCTCACAGATACATATTAGAGCCATACAAGGGAATGAATACCCGCTACCGTTGCCCCGGTTGTCAGCGTCCAGAAAAGACATTTTCCCGATACATTGACACCCATACAGGGCAACATATAGCCCCCGCCGTAGGCAGGTGCAGCCGTGAGATTAATTGCGGTTATCACTATACCCCAAAGCAATATTTTCAGGATAACAATATTTCCAATGACATCCATGATCTGAAACCATATATCAAACCCTCACACGTAGCCACACAGTCAAAGGCGGTTTCATATATTGATACTGAGATATTTAAAGCCAGCCTGAAAACCTTTAATGCAAACCATTTTGTGAAATTCCTTTTGGGCATATTCGGAACTGAAAAAACAGAGCAGCTACTCGAAACTTACCTTATCGGGACTTCAAAGCATTGGCCGGGCGCATCTGTATTTTGGCAGATAGACGGGCAGGGCAAAATTAGAACAGGTAAAATAATGCAATACAACCTCGCCACGGGCAGAAGGGTAAAAGAGCATATTACTTGGGTACATACAGCCCTTAAATTGCCCGAATTTGAGTTAAAGCAATGCCTGTTTGGTGAGCATCTATTAAAGCTCAGTTCAAAGCCCGTTGCCATAGTCGAGAGTGAAAAGACGGCTATCATAGCCAGTATATATTTACCTCAGTTCTTATGGTTAGCAGTCGGCAGCCTTACTAACCTGACAGCCGCTAAATGCAGTGTACTAAAGGGTAGGTCTGTTATCTTAT
>Ga0208743_1000447_pt1 | contig 11858 bp, 10 predicted proteins | sample CryBogCBH04Jul08_FD_184615 | JGI IMG/M metagenome (GOLD analysis project Ga0208743, IMG submission 184615) | Freshwater microbial communities from Crystal Bog, Wisconsin, USA - CBH04Jul08 (SPAdes) (version 2) | ecosystem: Environmental > Aquatic > Freshwater > Lake | place: Crystal Bog...
TGTATTTCGTTGGCCTTGACTTCATTCGCCTGTACTTCGTTAGCCTTGACTTCATTCGCCTGTACTTCGTTGACCTTGACTTCATTAGTACTGACTTTAATACCAGTTACATTATTTTGTTTATTATTTTTTAATATATCTAATAGTTTTTGAATATATTCATTCTTCATTTCAATAACTTTCTTTAATTCATCAGAATTGTCGATCGGTACCGGGCTTGATTCCTTCTTATTTATTTCATCAACAACTGTTTTTACTTCTTGTAGTAAAGCAACAACAGCTTGATTGTCACAATTAATTGTGGTTCCACAGGATGGTGCTGCCATGACTGGAGTAGCTTCTACAACAGGGGGAGTATTTACAGAAACGCCACCAACAAATGTAATATTTTCAGTGGAACATTTTTCTTTGTCATCTAAATTGATAACTCCATCAGCACGAAGTAAAGCATCAATCTCTTCAAGTTGCTTATTTTCACCCGTACGTTGTAAGTTTCCTGTTTGAATATAGGATACACTATTCTTAATCATAGCACGTTTTAAACATAATATACGTCGAGCAATAGGAGGTAAGGGTGGTTTACGATTTCCAGTTGCCCATTGTAAGAAATCTTGTATATCTTTTGTAGATGATGCTAATTTTTTATTAACTTCAAGTTGACCCTTAACCATTGTAAGAACGCGAAGGGTTTTTAAAAGCGGAATATCCACAGTAGCAAAGCCATCTTTGCTTTCCGCCCGTTCTTTCACGGTTGCGGGATCGTTTATAATTTCATGGCCCATAAATCTAGGCATCTTCTACACGTTCGAGTGATTTTAAGTTTAACATGTCGCCCCGTTCTAAATCAACTAATGTGAAAATACGATGAATTGTGGTATTTAGTTCCGGGTGAACCTCTTTCTTTGGTGATACTGATATTAATGGTATCTTTGATACAGATTTAGGAACTAAAGGTTTAATTGTCTTTATATCAACTAATGTAAAGGCCTCTTCTACGGGTGTTTTATATACAGTTTTTTCTTTAAGATTACGTATCATAGCATCATCCATGGCCATAACAAGATTCATACGTGTGCGTTTTGTATCATCTTGTTCTTTCAGTCTATCTATAGTTTCTTGACGCTCAGCAAACTTTGTTGCCCATAATACATAATATGGAACTTCACAATCAGCATTTAATGTAACTGCAACATCAGATTGGCATTTTGGCAATGCGTCAAAAAAATCAGCCATATAATCTGTTAATAAATCTCGCATTTTATCATCAATACCTAGTTCGTTCAAAATACGTCTTTCTTCAGAATTTAATAATTTTGGGTAAGTCTTAGGGTCTTTAAAATATAACCGGCGACGTTCTGAGTCAACTGGAGTGGTGCCAATTGTATATGATTGATTTGCCAGAGTGACGATGGTTGTCATCCCGCGTTTCCTACTTAAAATATGGGGCTTTTCTTAATTATAGAAACACACATCATGCTTAGCATCACGCCTCCCCCTCAGGAGATTACTTCCATTCAAGCAACTGTGCCTGTGCTTGAACGTCGTGCGGTTACAGTTAAGAATCGCGTTCAATGTAAGCAGGACCAAGTTGTTTCATGGTTACAAGAATTTTACAGTGTCCCGGGTAATCTAGAGAAACTTTTACCTATTCTTCAAAGCACATCACCCATTAGTCTGCGTTTGGTAGATTATTTCGTGACAAACTATGCTAAGAAGACAAATGCTTCGTTTATGCAGGCCGGTCGACATTTTCTTGTATATTTTAACTATAAACGTGAGTTAAATGCGTATTCTAAGCGATTGTTTGATCCTTTTTGCCGTCGTGAGCGTATTATGTTTCAAGCTCGTGGTGTAGAACCCTTCGTAACTACAGTTGGTCAACTTAACTTCTTTCGTTGGTTTATTGAAAAAGAGATTTTAGACTTTATTACAACTAATCGTGAAACCATTGAAAAGGATATGAATTCTACATTAAAACAGCATTATACACGTTCAAATTCAACTGTAAGTACATCTACAACAACTCTTGAATCAACACCAACAACAGATTCTACAATTTCAAATGTAAGTACATCTAGCAAATCTCCTCGTAAGAAGCGTTGTGAATTAACACAGTCTGCTATGAAAAAAGTCAATGTCCATGAATGCGAAGTCGTGGTCAACTTCTGTTAAAAGTTTAAAAAACTTGTAGTTTTATATAGTTTTGCGAAAACTTTATAAACATATAACAATTTAGGGTATGGCAAATAACAAACCAATTCAGTATGACCATGCTATTTTTTTTGATAATAACAAAAGTCATTATGATGACGTAAAGACTCATTGTCCCGGTATAGATTGTATACTTGTTGATGAGACATATGAACAAGCTACTAAGGTTTTATTTGAACAAAAAGACCTAGCTACCATAATTGATTCTCTAACACCCAATACCTATATTGAATTTATTAAAAAACTGCACGATGGTGATTATTATGATAAACAAGCAGGTATTAATCAGGCAGATATACGTACATTTTATCTTTGGGAAAAAGATACAAGTAAATCATCAAAACGAGCATTATTATTAGATTGGGATAGAACTATAACAAAAATAGAAGGATTTGTTTTATTCCCATTAAGTTTAAATATTAATTTAAATGATATACTTGCTTATTTATGTGGAGGACATGAACGTCTAACTATGATTCGTTCTTGGCTAGCCGATGTAAACTCAAAAAATATAGACATATTTATTGTAACAAATAATACTGGCTGTAATTCATTGTTATTTCATAAATTAGTAACAACATTAGTGCCCACTATTAACTTGAATCAAATAATTTGCGGTATGAATTTTGATTTTCATAAGTCTTTGGCTATTATGAACGATCCTAGATTTATAAAACTAGGTATGCCTTTTGAAAAAATACATGAGATATATTATCCAACCCATAATAATATTAAATTTACACATAAAAATCTTGATAAACTAATAAACAGCACTTTACATAATATGAATGCAGGAAAGCGACGCAACACTCGTCGTCGCAGATCTAAACTAAGAAAGACTCGTCGTGTATATTGATTTATATAAACATAAAAAAATCAATATAAAAAATAGTTATCATTATTTACATATGAGAATTTACATAGGTATCTAAAACCTTAACATGCATCATAAGAACATTTAGATCATGTTTGCGATTCTTACTCTCATATTCTTCAGATAGATGCTCAAGAGTCTTCATTAAACGCTCGATGCTCTTCTTATAGACAGCTATCTTGTCGTCATAGCCCTTGGCCTTGGCTAGTACCATCCAACCTAACTTCTCAAATACAGCCTTGAACCAGTGATGTACACCGTGAAATGTATTCGCAAAGGCAGGTAATGTAGCATTATTTTTAATATTCATTTCAGCACCACCGTTTTTACGAGTATTTTTACGCATCATATTCTTACGATTATTTTTGCGTGTATTAGGCATTATATATATTGGGTTAATATAAATTTGCTCCAATTGTAGGACCTCGGGGACCACGAACGGATTCAGAGCCAATCTTGGTTGTAGTGGGAAAATGAGGAATACGAGCCGTTGGCGGTACATTAGCATCACGCCAATCATCTTGTTTGGGTTTCAGGAGTTCATAAGCTTGTAATGAACTAGCGTCAACGGCAGTTTTTGCTGGCAACCAGCGATCATAAAACTGACGTTGAGCTAAATATCGGTCGCTATCAATTTCACGTTCCAAATTGTCTTCAACAACTGCACCACGTAATTCACGTATCATATTACGACCATCGAATCCACCGGCATCTAAACGCTGGGTATATCCATTTTCAGAAAAGTTTTTAGAGGGAGGTATAACACCGGCTGGTAAAGGTGGTGCTCCTAAATCAGACGCAGTAGCAACTCCACGTGGTGGATCAGGAATATATTGAGGTTGACTACGATATTGAATATTATTTGTGCGAGATGCTATAGGATTCATATCCATAAAAATAGGTATATTTGCAGCTGTAACAGCAGCTGACGCAGTTTGTATAGGAGGTGTAGCATGAAAATTATCCCAGGCACGCGAATTAATACTATCACGTGCAGCAGCTTCTTTACGAACTCGTAATACATTACAACTTGGTTGTAAAGCAGTTGGATCCGGCATATTTGGTAGTCCAAATCGACGTTCACGTTCTAATTCATCCCACTTAGCTGTCGGGTCCATCTATTAGGCAATATTCTAATTGTAGTCTAAACATAACTCACATGAATTATATTAAGAAATACAAATCATGTTCCGTGTCAAGACAACTCGTCGTAATGTAAAGCGTGCTATATCACCATTAAAAGTAGCAACAGATATATCGGGGGCACAGCAACCAGTTTTAAAAGAACAGGTTCCAGAACAGGCACAACTTGAAAAACGTGTAGATAACTTCTTTGAAGCAGAATCGGCTGCTGTATCGTTATCTAAACCCTGGCTTCGACTTGAACGTGGATTAAGATTACAGAAATATCGTGCTTTTGCTGAAGCATATCCTGGTCTTACGTCAATAGAAAAAGAAAGTTTATATAAAGCTCTAACAAAGGCTAATGACGCAAAACTTCTTAATACAAAGACAACAATTCAGTATGAAAATGGAGTTATTCAGTCTATAAAAGGCCTTAAAATCATTCGTACAGGCGATCCATCACAGCCAGCTGTCTTTAAAATTGACGTTTCACGTCCAACAAAGAAGCACACAGACGATGTCTGAACTCCTATATTTAAGGTTCAAACGCATAAAAAATAATAAAATGTCGGATGATATAGAGATGGTCTACACGGCATGTGCCCAATGGCTTGATGATTGGGTTACGCACAATCCAGTTACACTTGTTGATATATGGGATCTTTCACAGTGGATGGATAATGAAATGCGTGAAGCAACAGAGACATTTCTACAATATGGGTTTCGTTCTACACGAGCTCGTAATGAGGCATTGATGATATTACGAGCTTTGTACTATGAATATTATTTATTTCAACGACAAGTCGCAATTAAAAACTTAAAACCAAATGACGAACCTATACCGCGTTTGTTGTCGCTTCCCCAAACTGCCCAGAAATCAGCAGCATGGCATGCAGAAAGTCGTAATATGTTATCAGGTCATGAATTCGGACCTGTTTGTGTGGGAACACCTTCTGAAAAAGACCATGTTATGGCAAAAAAATGTATGCCCGAAGTGATAGTTGACCCAAATGCACCAATAACCGAATCACCCACGGTATTTCTAACATCAGACGATGGTACTTTATCTGCGTTTAGATGGGGGTGGCGTTATGAGCCTGTAGCCCGACAGCTCTTTGAAACAGTTGTGGCACATGCTCCAGTGGATGATACATTGGGACGTATTAAACATGCGACAATTCCACGATTGGGAGCAAGTCCAGATGGTTTAATCATGGACGGATCCCGGAAAGGACGACTCTTAGAAATTAAGTGTCCATCATCACGTGTGTTAGACTACAAAGTACCTATACATTACTTTTGTCAAATGCAACTACAAGCTGAGGTATGTAATGTTGAAGCTGTAGAGTATTTAGAGGTTCAGTTTGGTGCGGCACCACAAAGTAAGGTTACAAACGAAATTTTGGCTAAGTCCAAGCAACCCTGGATTGGCAAGGTGTGTGTAGTTGCTCCATCCGCCGATGCTCCTGAACTTTCCTATAAATATGAGTATAGTCCACTCCAACCAAATACACAAGATGGGTTTGATTTACTATTAGCCTGGACTCCACCCTTGCCCAATCCCGACGCCGTCGTTTTGGAATCGTCTATATGGTATATCAAAGATTGGTTTCATACAACTGTGCTAAGAAATCGACGTTGGTGGGATGTTGTAGGTTATCCATCTTATCAACAATTCTGGATTGATGTAGAAGAAGCCCGTCGTACTGAGAAATATAAGTATGTTCCAACTCCGCTATTCATAGATTCTAGCGACGAAAGCGGACAAGACCAGGAGGAAGTGGAGGCCAATAACCATGTAAAGCCCGATAGCGGATACGATACGGATGGCTATGCCAAACCCGCCAAGCACGCCAAGCACGCCAAAGCTTCTGGAATCTGGCTAGGCGTGGAGTCAGATCCAGAGACGGAAAAGGATAAAATCGAATAATACGAAAGTCTGAAAGCAAAGGTATTAGAAATACACTAAATCCACGGGCATATGCTGTAAACCCATTGCCGCATTCATTATAATGTATTAAAAAATAGGTTGGTGTCTCAGACATCACTTCCTATATATACATAAAAAGATTCATTGACTCTTTTTACGTATAGGTATACTTAAATAGTCATATTAGGCAACCTGTAACCCTGCACAAAAAAAACGTGACCAAAATGAACGTTTTATTATTGATGTGGGAATCTCAGGTACATTTATAATTGGTTTAGGTGTCTGGGGTGTATCAGGTGCTTCTGGAGTAATACTCGTAACTGTTGGTGGTGGTACATCAAGTGTTACACTTGTGACTGTTAGTGGTGGTATATCAAGTGTTACACTTGTGATTGTTGGTGGTGGTATATCAAGTATTACACTTATATTTGTTGGTAAATCATCTTTTAGAGTATTAACTTGCTCCACTTCAATACTTTCCACTACTGGCGATGTTAAGATTTCAGGTTTTGGGGCACCATTAAGTTCATCTTGACGTATTTGTATAGAACCATCGGTATCAATTGTTATACGCCATTCAGTTTTATCTTCTTTAAATTTTTCAGTTAGAAAATAATCACTTAATGGACAAAATGTATAGTTAGTATGTTTATTCCAAATTTCAGATGACGTTATCAAGTTATTGTTGAAGACATCTTCTACACTCATGTGTCCTATAATAATATAACATACAGTTCCATCTGGATTTACTTTACCAAGTGCAGTGCCACCAGTCATCTTCTTGCTTTAATCCAAGATTCTATACAATTAAACTGCGGCTTTCCAACATGCCTCAGTTGATGATGGATATGGTAATCCAGTTGCCGGGGTACGACCAACACCGTCAAATGGTGTATAGAAAGTACCTACAAATTCATGATAAGGTGCAGAACACGAATCAGGGTGAGCACGTTTATAATTATTTGTTCGCTGTAAGAAGTTCCGGGTCTTTTTTAACGATTCACCTATATCACTACGATAACATGTTTCAGAATTCATTAATCCCCAATTATGTTCAGCAGTTTCTACTGTCATCGGGGATAGACCGGCATTTGCTAATAGTTTTTCGGATGATACAGTCAATGCACCGTCAGGACTTAACTTACTTGGCTCATCGGCACCGACAGGAGGTATTTTTGCTACAAATAATGATGGTGGTACATTCATAAATGATTCACCAATAGGTCGTCGTAGCCATTCTGTATAAAATGTAAATAGAATTAGTGCTACGCCAAAGGCCAAAAAACCTAATGTTAGCAGTGCAAGCATCTTGTCATGGTATGCGTAAAAAATTGAGCAAGCACTGCGTTAAAGTTTATCATTAGATTCTGATACTATGGAACAGAACATGCAGGTTACAAAGCGAGATGGTCATAAGGAGGATGTTGAAGTTGGTAAGGTACAAGAACGTATTGCTAAGGCATCTGTTGGCCTAGCAGTGAATGTTGTAAAAGTTACACAGGGTGTGCTTGCTCGTATTGTAGATGGTATTACGACAACAGAACTTGATAATATTACCGCAAATCTTGCCTACTCCTGGTCAACCCTACATCCCGATTATGCCGATCTTGCTGCTAAGATTGCGATTAGTAATCATCAGAAAAATACACCGGACACATTTCTTAACGTAGTAAATCAACTATCTGTTGTTAAAGACAAGACCGGTAATCCGGCGGCTCTTGTTTCAGATGAGTTTGTCAAAGTTGTTCAAGACAATGCAGACGCGATTGAGGCACATATTGACTATACTCGTGATTTCCTATTGGATTTCTTTGGATTTAAGACACTTGAAAAGGCTTACTTACTACGTAATACAGAGCGTAAGGTTTTGGAACGACCACAACATTTGTGGATGCGTGTAGCACTTGGTTTATGGCCAAATGATCTACCGCAAGCTTTTATAACATATGATTTACTATCACAAAAATACTATACACATGCTACACCAACTTTATTCAACGCAGGCACTAAGCGACCCCAACTTAGCAGCTGTTTCCTACTAGCTATGAAAGATGATTCTATTAAAGGTATTTATGATACATTACAAGATTGTGCCTTAATTAGTCAGTATGGTGGAGGCATTGGTCTTCATGTAAGTAATGTTCGAGCAAAAGGTAGTCTAATTCGTGGTACTGGTGGTATTAGCAATGGGCTTGTACCTATGTTGCGTGTATTCAATAATACAGCACGTTATGTTGACCAAGGTGGAGGTAAGCGTAATGGATCATTTGCTATGTATTTGGAGCCATGGCATGCTGATATTCAGGATTTTCTAGAAATGAAGAAAAATACGGGTTCAGAAGAGGAGCGAGCACGTGATTTATTCTATGGTATGTGGGTGCCAGACTTATTTATGGAACGTGTCGAAGCTCAGGCAGACTGGACGCTCTTTTGTCCTAATGAAGCACCTGGTCTGGCAGATGTGGTTGGTCCCGCATTTAAGACCCTATATGAACAATATGAAACTGAAGGTCGTGGTCGTACAACTATTAAGGCTCAGACATTATGGTTTGCGATTTTAGAAAGTCAGATTGAGACGGGTACGCCTTATTTAGTCTATAAAGATGCTGCTAATCTCAAGTCTAACCAGCAAAACCTTGGAACTATTAAGTCATCCAATCTTTGTACTGAAATTATTGAGTATAGTTCACCTACTGAAACAGCTGTCTGTAACTTGGCATCCTTATCACTACCTTCATTTGTAAAGGATAATGCATTTGATTTTGCCCACTTTCGCAGTGTTACCAAAACTGTTGTGAAGAACCTTAATCGTGTAATTGATATTAACTACTATCCAATTCCAGAGGCAAAAAATAGTAATATTCGTCATCGTCCTATTGGTCTCGGTGTACAAGGTCTAGCCGATGTCTTTGCTATGTTGAATCTAGCTTGGGAATCTGAGGAAGCTAGTCAACTGAATAAGCGTATATTTGCTCATATGTATTATGCGGCTGTAGAATCGTCGGTTGACCTAGCCGCAAAAGAAGGACGTTATGAGACATTTGTGGGAAGTCCAGCATCACGTGGCTCGTTACAATATGATTTATGGAATATTGACCCACTTCAAGATAATGGTCTGGATTGGGACTCTCTTACCAACGATGTGCGTCGCATTGGTATGCGAAATTCCCTCCTTATTGCTCCTATGCCAACCGCCTCCACGAGCCAAATTCTTGGGAACTGTGAATGTATTGAACCCTATGCCACCCAGATATTTACCCGTCGCACGTTGGCCGGTGAATTCATTATCCTCAACAAACACTTGGTCAAAGCACTCTTATCCCGTGGACTCTGGACGCCTACAGTAAAGGACGCAATAATTGCTAACAATGGTTCGGTAGCTGGTCTACCAATGATTCCTGAGGATATTCAACGTGTTTATAAAACTGTATGGGAAATCAAACAAAAGACGCTTATTGATATGGCAGCAGACCGTGCTCCTTATATTTGTCAAAGTCAGAGCCTAAATCTATTTCTAGGTGACCCTGATTATCGCAAACTCAGTTCAATGCATTTCTATGCCTGGAAAAAGGGTCTAAAAACTGGTATTTATTATCTTCGCACTAAGGCTGTTGCGTCAGCACAAAAGTTTACTGTAGAACCTGAGGCAAAGCCTATTCAAGAACCAGCAGAGTGTCTCATGTGTTCATCTTAAATCTCCGGCAACTCTTCGTTCTAGAAAATTTTTTTAATTCAACGAAGAATTAGAATAATTATGAGTACATCAACATATTATGTTACACTCACTGGAACAACTGGAGTTAGTCCGCCGCAATTCAAAGCTATTATGCTTGTAAATAATGATACAAATCTTATAACGTCGTTCAAGGAATACAATGCTGTTGCGGGTCAGGATATGGAATTGCTAGGAAATGTAGGCGATTCTGGAAGATATGGTGCCAATGGTCCGGCAACAAACGATGTTGTAATTAATGCTGATGGTGTATCATTTGGTAGTTTATCAAATTCTTGGTATATTGATGATACTACAGGCAGAAATAATGTAGTTGTAGCAGCAATAAATTTTTGGACATGTATACATGTAAATGGTAATTTGAATTTAACAACTCTTGTAAATAATGTAGCACCTACAACTGGTGTGACTAGAATCGGTATATACAATTATGGATGGAATACTGGAACTATATCACAACAAAATGGTTGGTTTATGTATAAAGAAGGAGTATTTGGAACAACATATGGAAATCCTGATGTATTAATTGAAACAACAACTTCAAGCCAACCATCTATTAGTATTACAGATCAATTACCAAGCACAAATGGAGTTTCTCATGGATGTACGTTATCATTAAATAATTGTACAAGTGTGCCATCAGGAAACTATTTATATGCTCAAATTCAAACAACATCTACACCACTTCATTATATTTTTGTTCCTGGTGACAATGTATCTCCAGTGGATGTTCCAACAATTGTAAATGGCAATGCCAATTTTTCTCAAGCTGTACAATGGTCACAATTTACAACGGATGGAACCATAGGAGGAAATCATTTATCGGTTCATTATGGTGATATTTGTACGTTATATATTCATAATAGTGCTGTATCATATCCATTGGACCCAACATCAGGTTGTTTGGCCGTGTTAAATGTTAGCTTTTCTAGTGATTTAGCTCCACCGTCAATAACAATGAATATTGATACAGTATTGCCTACAGGTTTAACAATATCATTTTCAAATTATGAAACACCTGTTATGTATGATGCTATATCTATAGGTTTTAATAATCCACCATCTCAAGATGATTCAAGTATAGCAGTTAATGTAGGAAATCCAACAAACACATATAATTTTGCTGATTTTTCAACAGCTATAGTACCTTTGGCAAATTCAGTAGTCCCATATACTGTTGGTTTGTGGTCAAATTATGGTCTTGTATTAGTTACAACAGCAACTTTTTCATTTTCAGTTTCAGCAAGTATAACACCAACAACGTCTGCTACAACAACTGGTGTTACAGTAACATTGGCTGGTTGTAATGGATTACCAGCTGGTTATAAATTATGGGTGACTAATCAATTAACTCAACCACTTTCATGGAGTGGTACATTAGCTGATGGTACCCATACACTCAACTGGAATAATAGTGATTTTCCAGGCTATAGTAGTATATCTGCCCCATATGCGACCGGCGACAATTGTATTCTTTGGATAGATAATACTAGTGGTACAGCAGATCCAGCTTATGTAAGAGTAAATTTCACTCTTGTAGGCAATAGTATAAGCAGTCCATCTATATCGGTAGTTGCTACACCAACATCAATAAGTGTTACGTATAATAATTACACAAGTAATATGTTAGATTACTTAAGTATAGATAATGGTTTACCAACCAATTATTCTATGTATCTAAATAATCTTAATATAACTGCTCCTAGTGGCACATCTGTAACTAAAAATTATTCTTTTACATCCTCTTCATCACCATCATTTGATGATAACTTTCAAACAACAAGACTTGGAGTTGGTGTTGTATTTCCAGGATTTGTTCCAGGACAATCATATGATATTGCCATAATATCTGGCGGATCGTCTATTACAGATGCTAAATTTCATTTTAATTCAGCAAGTATTACAGTAGACTCTCCAACACAAGGCGGAGCCAATATATCATTTTCAGGATGCGGTTCTATTGATATAAGTACTTATATAGTTCA
>Ga0208743_1000452_pt1 | contig 11750 bp, 15 predicted proteins | sample CryBogCBH04Jul08_FD_184615 | JGI IMG/M metagenome (GOLD analysis project Ga0208743, IMG submission 184615) | Freshwater microbial communities from Crystal Bog, Wisconsin, USA - CBH04Jul08 (SPAdes) (version 2) | ecosystem: Environmental > Aquatic > Freshwater > Lake | place: Crystal Bog...
GGTTCAATGCGCTTTAAAAAAGCCATGTCCACTTGCGTTACCCAATCAATAATGTCATCTCTGTTCATGCTTGTCCCCTTGCTCGGATTCTTTCGGCATAAAAATCAAGCGCAGAATCAACTGCTGGTTGTAATTGTGGAACATGGCTATTTGGAATGGCTGACAAAGTTTTGCGCAACTCTGCGCACGCCTCACGCTCATACTCTGCTACCAGTTTGGCAAACTTTACGGGGTCTAATTCGCCAGCAACATAGTCACCATTGTTTTCAATAACCAAGGCTTGGTCATATAATTTTGCAATTTGTTCGTCATTCATACTTCACCTCTTGCTCGGATTGTGTCGCGAAGGTCAATGCAAGCCGCCCATGCCGCTTGAAATGACGGGGTTGGCTCAAACGCCCCATAAACATCAGCGTGCTTCTTGCACATCTCAGCACACGCCTCACGCTCATGCTGTGCCGCCAGTTTGGCAAAGGCTATAAACGCTTTGGCCCTGCCATTAAACCAACGATCTACAACCCACCCTTCACCAGCATCAGACCACGCCTGTTTAGCCATCTCAATAATTTGTTCGTCAGTCATGGGGTATGCCTTTCCATTCTTCAAGGACTTGAAGTAAGTGTTTACGAAAGTTTTGTCGTGCAACCAATTCACCGGGCTGATACATATTGATGAACCGTTGCAAGGCGTTGGTGTCCCCTTGCCCAGTCACGTTGGTTTGATCAGGCAGCAGATTAGTGCCATTGTCAACCGGGGGTGGAGGGGCGCCAAGGATTTGGGCTGTGCCTGGCGCGTCACGGCCTTGTCTTGCCAATTCAATAAGAGCTTGCTTTTCAGCCTCGGTCTTATTGTCATGCTCTGTGCCAATGAACTCTTTCATTTAAGTAGCTTCCTTAAAATGTGTTGATTCAGTTTGTCAGCCGTGGTTAAGTCAGCGTGCTGGTCCACCGTTGCAATGCAAATCATGACGGCTTGTCGCCAAGCCTCGTCCCACACCGCTTTGGGATCGTCCAGCAATTCCTCGGACTTGGCTGTTTTGAGCAGCTTGGCCCAATCCTCAAAGGATTCTTCCCACAATTCTTTTTTAACTAAAATCATATTACTCCAGAAAAGCAAAGAGCATCCATATGCCCATCCAAAAAAGCAGCAGCCAAAAAGCTGCCACGGCCCAAACAACCCAAACACTAGGTTCTTTTTCATCCCAATTAGTCATAGTCAACCTCATCAAGTGCTTTATAAATCTGTTCTTCCAACATCGCAATTTGCTTGTCAGACAAGATGTGGCCAAGCTCTACACCATTGACCATCACATTGCAAATTTCAATACTAGCATCGTAGCTGGGCTCGTAGTATGAACCCCGCTCAGCCGGTGTGTAGTCATACCACAGGGTCATGGGGACACCGTCAATGTCACCAAGGAACTCGTATAAACTGTTAGGGCATACCATTGTTTGTGTCATACCGCCTCCACCGAGTTGATGATTTGTTGCAAGCCGGCAATCAACTGCTCGGCCTCATCACGCGTAAGTGTAAGACCCATTGAGCAGCCACTGCGCATAACATGCATGTACACGCCGCCATCGTCCCAGGTAGACACCGATAGGCGATCTGATTCAATAGTTTTGATGATAGTTTCTAAGTCTTCCATGATACATTCCTTTTCAATAGTCAAACAAAATTGGATTATACAGCTGCTTTTACCATTCAAAAGCCGTGCAGACTGGACCGCAACGGCTTGTCAAGCAGTTATGCTGCCGAATGGCCTGAGCTAAGCTGAGCTCTTGGTTTTTACGTGAGTTGAAGTTCCAAACTGTGGGCTTTGCGCCGGCCAGCAGCTCATCGCAGCGAGGGCAGCCAGCGGTTTTTTTGCCGAAGACCGGGCCGCCGCAGGTATGTTTGGTGGTGGTAGATTTTTGCCATGCCATGATATAAATTCCTTTCAATAGTCAATTACAGCAGCTGTGCTGTATTCAGTTCTTAGGTTCATCATTGCGGGATGCCCCTTAAGGGTTAGCGGTTACGGATGGACAATTCGTCGAGGGTGAGCGCAGGGTCAAGAGCCATCTTAGCTTCGATGGCAGCTTGCAACGTGTCCTGAATCACATCGGCACGGGTGGCAGCGCTGGCGCTTTGAGTTAAGACGCTGTCAAGTTGACGAAGGAAATCAATTTTAGCGCGACCGTAGGCGATTTCGCGAGGGGCGGTGGCCTTTTTCAAAGTGCGACGTTGTGCGTTGACCTCGTCACCGACAATGTCCATAAGGGTAGACAACTGTAAGGGGGTGAGGTTGACTGCAACGGTGGTAGATTTTTGATGTGCCATGATATAAATTCCTTTCAATAGTCAGTTACAGCAGCTGTGCTGTAAGTAAATTATACAGCTGCTTTCGTGATTTCGCACACAAAAAATAAATTTTTTTCACATATTTTTTGATGTATAGTAGCTCATCATTGACTATTGAAACGTTTAGCAAAGAGGATGTCTCATGCAGAAGCAGACAGCGCCAACGGGCTTTGGCGCCAGTGTTATCACACCCCAACAATTATATGACAACTTCCTCACGGACAGAGGCTTTACAGACATAGACCAGGCCGAGCTAGGTTTGGAGCTATTAAGCCCTGAGGAGACAAAAGAGCTAATTGGCCACACCAAAGAGTGGACGGTCAAAATACCTTACAGAGATGTTCAAGGTCAAGACACCGGTTTTAACCGTGTCAGGCTATTACAGCCAAAGACCAAGATGAAGTACTCACAGGCTCGAGCCAGTGGCAGTCATATCTATTTTCCACCTAAAACGAATTGGCCAAGAGTCCTCATGGACGTGGATGTGCCAATCATTATCACAGAGGGCGAGTTCAAAGCCTGGGCCATCACCAAAGAAATAGTTAAGGGCTCATTGCCTTATGCTTGTTTGGGCTTGGCAGGGGTGACGAGTTGGACAGACAAAAATGGACTACATCTGCATAAGGATTTGATGCAGATTATGTGGAAAAAGAAAACCAGCTTTGAGTCCAAGTCCAGAAAAGTCTACATCATTTTTGATTATGACGGGGCCAAGGACGATGGGGAGTTGAATGAGCAGGTCGCTTTGGCAGAGACTAAGCTAGCGATCACGCTTAGAGGTATGGGCGCTGAGGTCCATCTTTGCAGAGTTGGCAAGTTTAGCAGAGGCCCGGGGGCTAAGTACGCCATTGACGATCACTTGCAGTCCGGGGGCAGTCTCGGCGATGTTATGACCAGCATCTCCATTGTTATGAACGGAGTTGACACACTGGATGTAAAGCTTCATGAATTCTCAACCAAATACGCATTGTTCAACGGGGATGTGATCCGCCTAGGGGATGGCTTGATTATGTCATTCCAAAAAGCTAAGATAGACTCAGCACAGCATATCTTTGTCCAAACCAACACGGTGCAGGGTCGAGCCGGCCAGCCCCCTAAAGTAGTGACTAAAGAAGTTGCTATGCTTGAGGAGTATAAGAAGTGGCATAAGCGGTGTGATATTCGGAAAGTAGGAGTCTTTCCTCAATACCAGGGGCTCCGCGTCACACCGGATGGGTGCTACAACTATCTCAACAGCTGGGCCTATGAGCCCTTGGCCGGTTCAATTGATCTATACACAAAATTCTGCGACTATTTCTTTAGGGATGAGCCCGAGTTTGCTGACTATTGGCACAACTGGGTGGCCAACATCATACAATTTCCTCATAGGCGAAATAATACAACCCCGCAATTTGTCTCCAACATTGAGGGCATTGGCAAATCAGCCGTGGCGGAGTTCATAGCCGAGATGATGGGCATTGGAGAAGGCGGCGCTGCTTGCATAGTGGGCCCCGATGAACTATTTGGCTCCTTCAACGGTATCTTGAAGAATAAGATCTTTGTGGTTGTGAATGAGCCCTCATCTGACCGTGAAGACCACTCCGCCAAGCTTAAGAACTTCATCACATCAAAAGAAATAACTATCAACAATAAGTATGGGCATCAATACTCGATAGAAAACTTCATGAACTTTGTCTTCACTACCAATAGGCCCTATGTGACAACGATGGGCAATAACGCACGCCGTGAAGCCATTTACAAACCTGAAACGCTGACCAACAAAGAGACGCGGCCCATGGTCAATGAGCTAATGAAGTGGGCAAGGGCCGGCGGCTTTAGCCACGTGCTTAATTGGTACTATGAAAGAGACATTGCAAACTTTGACCCCTTTGAGGCAGCGCCAAACACCAAACGCAAAGCTCAAATCGTTAAGCTCTCGCAATCCCCAACGCAGCAATTCGCCAACGATCTCATTGAGTGGACTAAGTCCAACATTGGTGAGGCTGCGTTCTTCACCAACCAACAACTGCAAATACTGTTCAAAACTTGGCAAGGTGAGGAGAAAATCCCCGCAACCAAGTACATCAAAGCAGCGCTCGCAAACCTGCATCCTGGTGACGAAGTCATCGTGACTTTGAAGAAAGACCCCACAGATTCGTACAAAACTATCACGGTTCGAGGATGGATGGTCGGATTACAAAATGTAATCAATACGTGTAATAAGAGGCAGGTCGCGGAAAAGACAGCTGACGCAATTGCACGTGAAGTGCAGAATTCTAACGAATCTTTTTGATAAGTTACAAAAACAAGCAGCATAGTTATGTATAGATTACATTAAGACCGGGCTCTAAGTTGTTGACTCTGTGTTCTAATTACCTAATTACATTAATTACAATACTTTATAAAATATATATTTAAAGAGTATATATATCGCTCGTATAAAAGTTTTCGCGCTGTTTGTAACTTTTTTTGTAACTACAAATTGTGTGTACGACCTGCAAAAATTGAGTGTACAATCGTTGGTATGAATACACCAGTTAAGCGTGGTCGCGGGCGTCCCACTAAATACGATCCCGCCATGTGTGACCGTGTCATTGAATACGGGCGACAGGGTCTTTCACGCACTGCAATTGCATGCGAACTCGGGATTTCATCTGCACTAATCCCTGAGTGGGAAATGGCACACCCTGATTTTCTTCGCGCCATGAATGAAGCACATGATCTGGCGCGCAAACATTATGAAAAGCTTGCCGAGTCACACATGGTCGAAGTCCCCGGCGGGCCGCGTGTTAACACACAACTGTTTAAGTTTATCGTGCAAGCGCGTTTTCCTGAGTATCGTGAAAATACGCGCGTTGAAGTGTCCGGCAGAAATGGCGACGCGATTGAAGTCGACGTCATACATGACTTTGCAAAAGATCTGATGCAAGATCTGTTAGCTGCAAGGCAAGCTGATGCTGAGTCAAGCGACGAGTGAACGCATAGCGCGTCGCATCAAGTCTGGGCCCGATCTCAATCAGTCCAGCCCTGAGTGGAAAGCTGCCGTTAAAGCCAGAACCAAGTGGTTGACAATTGCAAACGATCACCAGATTCCGCCTAGCGGCGAGTGGTGGGACATTTGGCTTTTGTTGGCGGGTCGTGGTGCGGGCAAGACTCGAACTGCGGCAGAGGACACTTGGTGGTACGCATGGGCAAACCCGGGGACTCGCACTTTGGTCTCTGCTCCCACATCAGGTGATGTGCGCGATGTTTGCTTTGAGGGAGACTCTGGACTCCTGTCGGTGTGCCCCAACATTCTTATAGACACGTATGTCAAGTCGTTGCATGAGCTCACGCTTAAGAATGGCAGCATCATCAAAGGCATTCCGGCCTCTGAGCCGGAGCGATTCCGGGGCCCACAGTTTCATAGAGGCTGGCTTGATGAGTTGGCAGCTTGGCAATACTTGGACGATGCCTGGGACATGATCGCTTTTGGCATGCGCCTAGGTAAGCACCCACAGCTCATATGCACAACCACGCCAAAGCCTAAGCCTAAGATCGTGGAGCTGGTCCAGCGCGATGGGGATGATGTTGCCTACACAATGGCATCGACCTATGACAACATCGACAACTTGGCTCCCACATACAAGAAGCAGATTCTTCAGTATGAGGGCACCAAGATCGGCAGGCAAGAAATCTACGCCGAGCTGATCGATCCAGAAGAAGCCGGTATCGTCAAACGGGATTGGTTTCAGCTTTGGCCTGCGTACTTTGAGAATGGCGAGCCTCGCGCTTTGCCTCGCTTTGAGTACGTGGTCCAGAGCTATGATTGCGCGACCTCGGACAAAACGCATAACGATCCCACAGCCTGCGTCGTGTTTGGCATCTTCAAGCCTGGGCCTGACTCCCCCATGTCGGTCATGATTATTGATTGCTGGGAAGAGCATATGCAGTACCCAGACCTTCGACCCCGCGTGGTCGATGAAGCCAGCACTGTGTATGGCGACCCCAACGAGTTTGGCAACGGGAAGAAGGTTGACCTGATTCTGATTGAGGACAAGTCCGCCGGCATCAGCCTAATCCAAGACTTGCAGCGCACCGGCCTGCAGGTCAGATCTTACAACCCAGGGATGGCGGACAAGACACAGCGCCTGAACGTGGTCTCCCCCATCATTCAACGGGGCTTGGTCTATGTGCCCGAGTCCACCAAGAAGCCTAACACCCCCAGGTCATGGGCCGAGCCCCTGATTAGCCAGCTTTGCGCTTTCCCCGAAGTCCGGCACGATGACTTGGTGGACGCCACGACGCAGGGATTGCGTCTTCTCCGAGATATGGGTTTCCTTGTGATCGATCATGTGTATAATGACACTGACATTTACGTCGATGACACACAGCCCAGGAGGGTCAACCCGTATGCCGTCTGATCAGCCAACTCCAGATGAGATGCAGTATGCACTGGCCCAGCAAGGCATGGGCAGCCGAGTCAACAAAGGCGTGCAGGCCAATCCACTTGATGCGTTGACACAGGGTCTGGCGCCTATGCTTTACGGCGCTGTGAAAGGTACTGGTGCCGGTATACTTGGGGCTCCCGGAGACCTGAACGCTCTGCTTAGAGAATACATGACTCCGCGCTTGCCTAAGACAGCGCAAGACTTCTTTGCCCGTATGCCGGCAGGCCCAACCTCAGAGCAGCTGGCGGCAAGGGCGCCCAACATGACCAAGACGCTTGGCATGAGCCCCGCGGCTCAACACTCGGAGGATGTTGGCTCGTGGATGGGCACTAATGTCGTGGCACCTATTGTTCAGCCCGCTGCCATGCGCGTAGCCGGTGAAGGCCTAAGTACATTAGGCGGTGGGCGTGAAGCTGCGCGCAATCCAATGTCTGACTTAGGCGCCATCAAAGCGCCGGGTGGCAATTGGCGGCCTGCACGCTCTAAGTTCGCCCCTGACTCGGTGAAAGAAGCCCTTAACAATCTCAAGATTGCAGAGCCTGTACATCGTGATGAGGCAATTGCAGTTGGCGGCGCTTGGGCAGAACATGCAGACACACCGGCTACGCAAGCAAGAATGGCGCAAGTCGGCGCTATTAACAACTGGGTAGACACTAAGCTACAAAAATATGTTCGAAACCAAATGTCAACACCCGATGACCCATTGCGACTTATGCATCAGGGCCTACACCCAGATTACCCCGGGCAAAGCATCTCCCATATCCCTGGCGCAGAGCTTGCGAATGATTTGCAGTTTTGGACGCCGGATCGTGTTTCCCATGCTCGCGTTAACGCAGGCTATCCTGAAGAAGGCTTTGCCAATAAAACTTTCAATGAAATGGAAGAGGGCGATATGTGGGACGCGTTGCACAATACGCGCCGCGGCGAGATTTGGGAAGACCTGAGCGATAAGCAAATCAATACGCGTCCTGCAAGTGAATACCGTGTCTATGAGTTTTCAAAAAGCAACCCTTGGCTTAATAGTGTTGACCCCAATACGCCGATTCATTCAGTCCTATTTCCAAGAGACTTTGGCGATGAAACGTATTTTGATCACTTGGTCAACGAGCTAGAAAGCGCAACTGATAGGCGCACTGACTTGCCGGCCTACCTGCAATGGAAGCCCGAGGACTTGCAAAAAGTCACAGTGCCTCAAGCCGTTAAGCGTGTGCATGACATTAACGAGTATCGAGAAATGATGGCTGCGCGTGCCGAGAAAGAAGGCATGCTTGACAATTTGAAAGCCAACCCATACCGCGAAGCCCCTAACTTTTCATACGCAGAAGCCAAAGACAAAGGCGGTAAGTGGGTGGCCATTCCCGACACTGAATCAAATGAAGGCATGACAGTATGTAGAAGCATTGGTCAAGCCGGTGGATGGTGCACAAAAGATGAGGGTAATGCTCAACGTTATGGCGGCGGTGTCGATCGACAATTGTACGCGTTGCTAGACTCAGATGGGCGCCCACATGTACAAATACAAGTTGTCGATCACCCTAGCGGATTGGAAGACAAACCGCCTAACATTTACGAGATTAAGCCACCGGGCAATTATTACTCAAGCGAGAGAGCTGCGGGCTACGCGCGAAAAGATCCTAATTATCTGGCAAATATGCGGGACGCTGTCAAAGACTTTTTGAACAGTCGTGAATGGGGCGATGTTAGCGGGCATGACGTTGAGATGCATGGCTTGGTAGATCTTGGCAACCCTAACCATGTTATGCCCGCATTGCAAGATGCGTTGCCTACAAATTTGCCGCATGAAAGGCGTGACATTCTTAACACGGCGTTGCATTTTGAACCTGACGCTCCGCGGTTTATGACAGAGCGTGAGTTTGCGGACTTTGTCAATCCAGATACTCCGCCTACGTATGGTGAAAGCGGCCCGCCTGTTGCAGACACTGACGCGCAGCCTGAGGGCCATAAGCGCGGTGGCCAAGTTCACATAACCAATAACCCAGATGAAATGCGCCTTGCATTACTTAGGAGAGCTTAATGGCTACTGAAATGCCGATTCCTCAAGACTACAATCGGTTCATTGACCCTATCACGGGCTCGACCAGTGAAGGTATTCAAGAACTGTTTGATGATATAGAAGGCGCAGATGATCCAGCAATGGTCGAGGAGATGCCCGATGGCTCGGCCATAGTAACCTTTGGGGATAACTTGCAGGGGCCAGAGGCGACCCCGGATTTTTACGAGAACTTGGCTGATAGCTTGCCAAGTTGGGAGCTTTCTAATTTGGCGATTAAGTACTTGGACTTGATTGAGAAAGACAAAGAAGCTCGAGAAGACAGAGATAAGCAATATGAAGAAGGCCTGCGTCGTACGGGCTTAGGCAATGACGCCCCAGGCGGTGCTCAGTTCATGGGCGCCAGTAAAGTCGTCCACCCCGTTATGGCAGAGGCTTGCGTTGACTTTGCCGCCCGCGCTATTAAGGAGCTATTCCCTTCAGACGGGCCGGTCAAAACTAAGATTGTTGGCGACACAACGCAGGCTAAGATTGAGAAAGCCGATCGCAAGCGCGATTACATGAACTGGCAACTGACTGAGCAGATCGAGGAATACCGAGATGAGCAGGAGCAATTGCTGACGCAGCTGCCACTTGGTGGCAGTCAGTACATGAAGCTTTGGTATGATGAATTGAAGAAACGCCCCTGCGCTGAGTTTGTCCCCATTGACAACATTTACTTGCCCTTTGCGGCGGCAAACTTTTACACAGCACAGCGTGTCACCGAAGTCCAAGACATTACGCAAGATGAGTATGACCTGCGCGTCTCGCAAGGCTTGTACACTGACCTAGGCGTTTATCGTGCACCCATGGAGCCGGATGAGTCCAAGGCGCAAAAAGCCAATGACAAGATTGAGGGTCGTAAAGACCAGAATGACAACATAGACGGCGTGCGTCGAGTCTTTCACATCTACACTTGGCTTGAACAAGAAGGGGATAAGTTTACCAAGGGTGATAGAGCTCCTTACATCATGATGATTGATGAGAATGAGCAGCAAATTGTTGGGCTATATCGCAATTGGGAGAATGGTGATGAAACGTTTACTAAGCTGGACTGGCTGGTTGAGTTTAAGTTCATACCTTGGCGCGGTGCTTACGCTATTGGTTTGCCTCATCTTATTGGCGGGCTTAGTGCTGCTCTTACTGGTGCTTTACGTGCTTTATTGGATTCAGCTCACATTAACAACGCCCCTACGATGCTTAAGCTCAAGGGCGGCAAGATTAGCGGACAGACTACGGTCATTGAGCCTACGCAGGTCAGTGAAATAGAAGGGGCACCAGGCATTGACGATGTGCGCAAGATCGCCATGCCTGTGCCTTTTAATCCCCCATCTAATGTGTTGATGGAGTTGCTGGGCTGGTTGACAGACGCCGCCAAGGGCGTAGTTACTACCGCTGAGGAAAAGATTGCCGACGTAACGTCAAACGCCCCAGTTGGAACTACACAAGCTTTGATTGAGCAAGGCGCGGCGGTTTTCTCTGCCATTCACTCACGACTCCATGACTCACAGCGCCGCGTTCTTCGAATCCTTGGCCGAATTAACCGGTGGTATTTGGATGAGCAGCGCAAAAATGAGATTGTTGCTGACTTGGATGTTAAGAAAGAAGACTTTCTTACCAACTCAGACATCATCCCGGTGTCTGACCCCAACATCTTTGCTGAGTCACAACGGTACGCACAAATCCAAGCTTTGGCAGCTCGTGCACAGGCTAACCCTGACCTGTATGACCGTTTGGCCGTTGAAAAGCGAATCCTCAAGCAAATTAAATTGCCTGATGTCAATGAAGTTTTGCCTGACCCCGCAGAAGTTAAAGACATGAACCCGGCCTTGGAAAACGTGGCTATGTTGATGGGCAAGCCTGTTGGCGCTTTCCCGCAGCAAGACCACATGGCTCATATTATGACGCACTTGCAATTTGCGGTGGACCCAGTCTTTGGTATGAACCCCGCGGTGCCTAAAACGTTCTTACCTGCTACTTTGGCGCACGTTATTGAGCACTTTGGTTTGTGGTACTTGCATCAGACGGACGCTTACGCCAGTGTTGCTCTAGGCAAGCCTTTTGCTATCTTTGGCACTAGCCCAATTACGCCGGAGGCGCAAAAACTGGTCGCCGCCGCAGCGCAGCATACGCACCAAGACAGCAAAGAGCAACTTGGCCCATCACTGCAATACATTCAACAAATGTTTGAACTGGTGCAAAAAGCTGCGCAAGGCGCTCAGCAGCCCATTGACCCCAATGTGCAAGCGCAGGTTCAAGGCTTGGTGCAAACATCTTTGGCCGAGACGCAGCGCAAGGCGCAGTATGACCAGCAAAGCTTGGCGCTTAAAGCTCAAGACATGCAACTGATTAACCAAGAAAAATCTACTGCCATGCAGGCTGACTTGATTAAGAATACTGAAAACAATTTGACTCAAGAACGAATTAAGTCAGCTGAAATCAGTCGAGATGCTGCGAACTTGCAGCATGAGCAAGCCAAGACCATTTTGGATGTCCAGAACAAACTTCAATCTAATTTAGGAATGCCGCAATGACAAAACCCTTTCAAGCGCAATGCGCGCAATTACCTGTAGGCATGCTAAGTCCGGCTCAGCGCCTACTTAGCGATGAAAACGCTATGGGTCAAGCCGTGCCTTGCATGTGTCAAGTTGCCTCGCAGCAATGTAGCCCTACGGCCCTTAAAAAAGGCGGTGCTGCTAAGTCCAGTGGAGCTAAATCCGCTAAACCCCACCACGATTGGCACGGCTTTGGCGGTGGCAAAACTGGTAAACATCATCATGGATTTTAAGGAGAATCGATATGAATGAAGAAGCAATTCGTCAGCATAAACGTATGGCCATGGGTGAAAACATCATGGGCGACAATATGAAAAAAGGCGGCAAGGTAAAAGTTGCCAAATACGCCAAAGGCGGACAAGTTAATTTAGTAGGGTCTAACTCAGGCGAACC
>Ga0208743_1000454_pt1 | contig 11724 bp, 10 predicted proteins | sample CryBogCBH04Jul08_FD_184615 | JGI IMG/M metagenome (GOLD analysis project Ga0208743, IMG submission 184615) | Freshwater microbial communities from Crystal Bog, Wisconsin, USA - CBH04Jul08 (SPAdes) (version 2) | ecosystem: Environmental > Aquatic > Freshwater > Lake | place: Crystal Bog...
CGGTCGCCCGCCACGAGGTCGTCCACGAGCTTGAGGCTGGGGCCGGTCTCGACGAGCAGCGGCACGACCGCGCCGGGGAAAATCACGATGTCTGACAGGCCTAGGACAGGCAGCAATTCTGGCAGCGACCGCGAGGAGACGCGGTTGGGCGCCCCGGTCTTGTCATTCGAACCGAGGATGCTGACAAATTCTGTTTCTTGGGTGCTCATCTCCTCTGTGCCAATGGATTAAGCAACTGCGCGCCCGAAAAGTTCATGCGCGGTCACGCTCCTTCGGTGATGGGAACCTTGGTTGTCTTGGGCGGCGCGCGGCGCGCGGGCGGCACGTCAACGCGCAAAAAGCCGTTCACATAGACCGCCTTTGCCTGCGACAAATCGTAGCCCGCCGGCAGATCCAGCACGGATTCAAACGGCCCGTAGCTGATTTCCATCACCAGAAAACTGCAGTGCGGCGCGCGGCAGCAGTCCGGGCGGACGCCGTTGATGCGCAGCCGCTGGCCTTCCACGGTGATCTCCAAACTGTCGCTCTTCATGCCGGCAAGTTCGGCTTTGATGACCAGGCCGCTTTCCGTGACGTAAATGTCCGTGTTTGGCGTCCAGCGGCCCGTGGCCAGCTCGCCCGTGCTGTGGCTGTGGGCTGCGAAATGAACCGTGGAACTGACTTTGGTGACTGCCATGCGAAAATTGGGTTGCGTGAATTAGCGTCCTGATTTTGCCGGTCAAGGCGCGGTTTTGTCCTTCCGCGTTTCGGATTCATCCTCGTGTCCGCAGCCGCAGTTGCAGCCGTGACTGTGATTTTTTGGTCCCGAACTGCGCCACACAAAAAAAGTGGCGACTCCCAACACGATTGCCAGCGCAAGAATATTCTGCCAACTCATGCAGCCAACATAGTCGTAAAACCAAATCGCGCAACAGGGATTTTATATTTACAACCCGGTTCTTGATTGTCATCACCGTGGCCAGATACAGCCGGCAATTATTGCGCCGCCGGTGGCCTGCCCGACCGGCCGGATTTGGGCGTTGAACTTTTGCGCCGCCCCTTTACGCTGCCCGCATGGCCGAACCGTTCCGTCACCACCATCGCGTCAGCTACGCCGAATGCACCGTCGGCGACCACATCTACCACTCGCGCTACCTGGATCTGCTCGAGGCCGCGCGCGGCGAATTCATGCGCGCCCTCGGCACGCCGGTTCTGGAGCTGCAAAACGCCGATTACATTTTCCCCGTCATCGAAGCGCGGCTGCGCTACAAGTTTCCCGCGCGCTACGACGACCGGCTGACGATTGAAGTCTGGATGACGCTGGTGGAGCGCGTGCGGCTGAATTTCGGCCACCGGATATTGAATCAGGACGGCAAACTTATTCTCGAAGCCGAAACCTTCCATTGCTGCACCAGCCGCGATGAAAAACCAAAACGACTGCCGGCGGAACTGGTGGAAAAATTGAAGCCGTATTTGGATGCGACGGCTTTGTTTTAGCCACACGGGCAGTTCCTTTTGAATTTTGGTTCCCGCTTGCGCCAGACGCTTTTCTTTGCTCAAATTCAGCGGCGCGCGCGATGCAACACCAACCACAAAACTACCCCAAACATTACTGCGGAGTCTTCGGCGTTTTCGGCCATCCGAACGCCGCTGAACTCACCTACTTCGGCCTCTACGCCCTCCAGCATCGCGGGCAGGAGAGCGCCGGCATTGTCACCGGGCACGACGGCAAGTTTTACAAGCATCACGGCATGGGCCTCGTGCCGCAGATTTTCAGCGACCCCAAAATCCTGCACGACCTCGTCGGCGACCGCGCCATTGGCCACACGCGATATTCCACCACCGGCACGTCCAATCTCCGCAACGCCCAGCCGCTCACGGTGGACTGCGCCCGCGGCCAGATCGCCGTGGCCCACAACGGCAACCTGACCAACGCCGCCATCCTCCGCGATGAACTCGAATCGCGCGGCCTCGTCTTCCAGACTACCGTGGACAGCGAAATCATCATCATGATGCTCGCGCAGCCGACCATGAGCGGCGTCGCCAACTCGCTCGTGCAGACGCTGCGCCGCATCGAGGGCGCGTATTCGCTGGTCATCATGACCGAGAAGGAACTCATCGGCGCGCGCGACCCGCACGGTTTTCGTCCGCTTTCCATCGGCCGGACGGCGAACGGCGCTTACATCCTGTCCAGCGAGACGACGGCGTTTGATTTGATCCACGCGCAGTTCATCCGCGACGTCGAGCCGGGCGAAATCGTCATCATCAACGACAAGGGGTTGACGAGCATCCAGGCTTTTCCCGAGCACCAGAAGCGCGCGTTCTGCATTTTTGAATACGTCTATTTCGCGCGTCCCGACAGCGTCATCAACGGCCACACCGTCTATGACGTGCGCAAGGAAATGGGCCGCCAGCTCGCGCGCGAGCACAACATCAAGGCCGACCTGGTCATTCCCGTGCCGGACAGCGGCGTCTGTGCGGCGATGGGCTATTCCGAGGAATCCGGCATCCCCTACGAGATGGCCTTCATCCGCAACCACTACGTCGGCCGCAGCTTTCTCCAGCCCACGCAGCTCATCCGCGATTTCAACGTCCGCGTGAAGCTCAACCTCATCGAGTCGCTCGTGAAGGGCAAGCGCGTCGTCATCGTGGACGATTCCATCGTGCGCGGCACGACGTGCAAGACGCGCGTGAAAACGCTCAAGGAAGCCGGCGCGGCGGAGGTGCATGTCGCCGTCAGCTGCCCGCCGCACATGAACCCGTGCGTCTATGGCATTGATTTCCCCGACCGCAGCAAATTGATGGCCGCGAACAATTCCGTTGATGAAATCCGCCGCTATCTTAACGCCGATTCCCTGCGCTATCTCTCGCAGGAGGGCATGGTCGCCGCGACCGGCCAGAAAAAAGAGGCGTTCTGCATGGCCTGCTACGACGGCAATTATCCCGTGCCTTACGATCCGATGCTGGACAAGCACATCATCGAGCGCCGCCGCAAACTGACCCAGACGCTCGGCGAAGCCGCGGCGAAGGAAGACGAACAGATCAAGCTGCTGAAGATTTGACAGCGGCGGCATTGACGAATGGCTGGTGCGGGTGCAGTTTCAATTTCAATTGTCAAAATCATGCCGGGAACGCTTGACCATCCGATTGTCCGCCGCCTTCCGCTTATGAGAAAAACCCTGGCTGCCGGTCTTGCCGCCGTTTGTTTCACCTTGGCTCTACACGCCGCCGGACCGGCCACCGCCACCGTGGCGACTGCCGCGACTGCCGCCCCGTTCCCCGGCGTCAAAACGCAATGGATGGGCTATGACCGTTACGATTTCACGTTCGCCGGCCGGCCGGCCATCGTCGTGGCGCCCAGGCAGGCCCTGCCCGGCAAGCCGTGGGCCTGGCGCGGGGAATTTTTCGGCGCCTTCCCCAACGCGGACGTCGCGCTGGTCGCCAAGGGTTTTCATCTGGCCTATCTCAACGTGCCCAATTTGTTCGGCAGCCCCGCCGCCGTGGCGCAGTGGGACGGCTTCTACCGGGAGCTCACGACCCGGTACGGTTTCGCCCGGAAAGTCGCGCTCATCGGGCTGAGCCGCGGCGGGCTTTACTGCTACAACTGGGCCAGCGCCAATCCCGACAAGGTCGCGTGCCTCTACGCCGACGCGCCGGTGTGCGATGTCAAAAGCTGGCCCGGCGGCAGGCTCAAGGGCCTGGGCAAAGGCGCCGGCAGCGCCGGCGAATGGAAAAACCTGCTGCAGGCCTACGGCTTCCAGTCCGACGCCGACGCCATCGCCTTTCGCGGCAATCCCATTGACCGGCTCAAGCCGCTGGCCGACGCCCGGATTCCGTTGCTCCACGTCTATGGCGACGCGGACCAGACCGTGCCGTGGGACGAAAACACCGGCGTGCTCGCCGAACGCTACCGCGCCCTGGGCGGCGACATCACCCTCATCGCCAAGCCGGGCGTGGATCATCATCCGCACGGCCTGACCAACCCCGCGCCCATCGTCGAATTTATCCTGAAGCACACCGCCGTTAACCCCTGAACCCCGCCGCCCATGAACCCGCCCGTTTTTACCCCCGCCCGGCTCGCCGCCTACATTGACCACGCCAACCTCAAGCCCGAGGTCACCCTCGCGCACATCGAAAAACTCTGCGCCGAGGCGCGCGCCTATGGCTTTATCTCCGTCTGCGTCAACGGCACCTGGGTGGCCACGGCGCGGCATCTGCTGGACGAGACGGACATCAAAATCACCGGCGTCGTCGGCTTTCCCTTCGGCGCGATGAGCGGCGACGTGAAGCGCTACGAGACCGAAGTGGCCGTGGACGACGGCGCGCACGAGATCGACGTGGTGCTGAACGTGGGGCGGCTCAAGGCCGGCGACGACAAATTCGTTTTGCGCGAGCTGATTGACGTGGTGGAGGCCGCCGACGAACGCCCCGTGAAGGTGATCATCGAAACCGGCCTGCTGACCGACGCGGAAAAAGTCCGCGCCTGCCGGCTGGTCGTGGAGAGCGGCGCGCTCTTTGTGAAAACCTCCACCGGCTTCAATCCCGGCGGCGGCGCGACCGTGGCCGACGTGAAGCTGCTGCGCGAGACCGTGGGGCCGAAATTCGGCGTGAAAGCCTCCGGCGGCATCCGCGACACCCCGACCGCGCTGGCCATGATTGCCGCCGGCGCGACCCGGCTGGGAACTTCCAGCGGCATTGCGATAGTGCAGGGCCTCGCGGCTGGCGGAAGCTAGGCATTTTGCCGGACTTGGGAACCTCACCTCATCGGCCACCAACCTCACCTGGTGGCGAACGAACCTCACTTTCTCGTCCGCGAACATCACATCCTTGCCAATGAACCTCACTTCGAGGGCGGCGAAGATGACATTGTTTGAAATGAACATCACTTCACGGCCAACGAAGATGTCTTCATTTGAAACGAACATCACTTCCCTGCCGACGAACATCACATCATTTCAAACGAACATCACTTCGTTGGCCACGAACATCACTTCATTTCAAATGAACATCACTTCGTTTGCCAATCTGACATGGTGGAATGGCGGGAAAACGTGGTTTTTACGTTAAAACCCCACTTTTTGACGAAATGTGGTCAAAAAGAGACAGTTGCGGTGATTTGTTCTGCCGCCGCCAGCTACCGCGTCTGACAGAGCCATCGGCGAGGCATGGGGCAGCGAAGTACGGATATTAGGAATATCGTTTGAGTTATAAGCCAACCACGAAACTGTTACGGAATTCTATAATTCCTTGAATCGTAATCAGATCAGACGTAAACCATCATCAGGTTGAAACGATGAAAATGAAGACGAGCCTAAACATCATGAATTTAGAGCTTTGGTTGTGTTTGGAATCTTGCTCGCTGGTTTAACAAAAATCTATTCGCAAAGTTTTGTGAATCTCAATTTTGAAAGCTCCGTCATAGTAACCAATGGTGCCCCTCAATTCGGAGTTGTTGCCAGCGATGCAATTCCCGGCTGGACAGCCTACCTTAGCGGGGTGCCGCAAACTTATATAATTTACAATCAAGTTCCTGGTAGCGATGCAGCTGTAACATTGCAAGGAACTAATAATAACAGTTCTTATCCTCCTATTCAGGGAGCATATTTTGTAATGCTTTGGGGACAATATAATCCTGGAAATTATCCCGATTATTTTACTAATACTGCTGCCATTGGTCAGACTGGACAGATTCCATTATCCGCTCAATCTCTTATATTTTGGGGGGCCATTGGCGGAATGCAAGCCACCTTCAACGGTCAGCCGCTTAATTTTCTGGTGACCGGAAGCGCCGCCAACTACACCGTTTATTCGGCGGATATTTCAGCCTATGCTGGGGAAACCGGTCAACTGCTTTTCACTGCCACTTATTATGCGCCTTTAGTTGGCGGGCCAGCTATAATTGACAACATCCAATTTTCCACTTCGCCCGTTCCTGAACCGAGCACATTTGCCTTGGGCGCGCTTGGTGGCTTGTTGCTCGGCTTCCGCTGCTGGCATGGCCAGAAAGAATCAGACGTCCATCCCAAAGCTTAACGCGGCGCTCCGCGTTTAATCCTCGGCAAACAGGTATTCCAAATCCGTGGCGGTCAGGCTGCGGGCAAAGCCTTCTTCGCCGAGCACGTCGGCTATGGTCTGGGCTTTGCTCTGTTGCAGTTCCCAGATTTTTTCCTCCACGGTGCCGGGCGCGATGAGCCGGTAGGCGTTCACGGTCTGCGTCTGGCCGATGCGGTGCGAGCGGTCGATGGCCTGCGCCTCCACCGCCGGGTTCCACCACGGGTCGTACAGCACCACGTAGCTGGCGTTGGTGAGGTTCAGGCCGGTGCCGGCGGCGCGCAGGCTCAGCAGGAACACGCCCGCGCCCTTGTCGGATTGAAAGGCGTTCACGACGGCCTGCCGGTCCTTGGTCTGGCCGGTGAGGATGTGCGTGGGGATGTTGCGGGCCTGACATTCCTTTTCGAGGATGTGCAGCATCTGCACGAACTGCGAGAAGACCAGCACCTTCTGGCCGTCGGCCACGAGCGGGTCGAGCAGTTCAAAGAGGGTCTCGGTCTTGCCGCTGGCGGTGTCGTTGCCGACGAGCGAGGGATGGCAGCAGACCTGCCGCAGCCGCGTGAGCGCGGCGAGGACGTGCATCTTGCTCTTGTTGAGGCCCTGGGTGGCGACGGCTTGCTCGATGGTTTCGCGGCTGCGGCGCAGCTCGGCGAGATACAGTTTCCGCTGTTCGTCGCCCAGCGGACAGTCGCGGCGTTCCTCGATGCGGTCGGGCAGGTCTTTCGCGACGTGCTTCTTCAAGCGGCGCAGCAGGAGCGGACGCAGCTTGGCGGAAAGCCGTTTGCGCGCGATGCGCTGGACGGACTCGCCGTTTTCGCCGTTGCCCTTGGGCTCGTAGGTGTCGAGGAAATGTTCCTGGTTGCCGAGGTAGCCGGGCTGGATGAAATCCACGATGCTCCACAAATCGAGCAGCCGGTTTTCCAGGGGCGTGCCGGTGAGGGCGATCTTGTGCTCGCACTTCAACTGCTTCACGGACTGCGTGACCTGCGCGCCGGGATTCTTGATGAACTGCGCCTCGTCCAGAATGACGGCGCGGAAGGCGAACTTGTGAAATTCCTCGAGGTCGCGGCGGAGCAGGGCGTAGTTGGTGACGATGATGTCGTGCTCCGGGATCTGCTTGCGCAGATTGTGCCGCGCCGCGCCGCTTTCGAGCACGAGCACTTTCATGCCGGGCGTGAAGCGCTCGGCTTCGCGCCGCCAGTTGTGCAGCACGGACGCGGGGCAGATGACGAGCGACGGCTTGGGGTTTTTCCCGTTGCGCTCCTTGAGCCACGCGAGCCAGGTCAGCGTCTGCAGCGTTTTGCCGAGGCCCATGTCGTCGGCGAGGATGCCGCCGAGCTTGACGTTGACCAGATGGACGAGAAAGTCGAACCCTTCCTGTTGATACGGCCGCAATTCGGCCTGCAATATCTTCGGCAGTTCGGCGGAGGGCACGCCCTTGAAATCGCGGACGCGGTCGCGCAGCGCCTGGGCTTCCGGCGAATCGATAAAACGCTGCAAGCCTTCCTCGTCGAGATGCGCGACGTGTTCCAGGCCGACCTTCTGCGGCACGGCGATGAGTCCTTCGACGCCCATGTCGGCCATGGCCTCATGCGCGCCTTGCACGGCGTTGGTGTCGAGTTCCACCCAGCCGGAGTTGGGCAGCTTCACGAACCGGCTGGTGGCGGCGGCGAGGCGTTCGAGGTCGGCCTTGGAAAGCTTCATGCCTTCCGCTTCCCATTCGGCGGAGACGGCGAGCCAGTCGATGCCGCTGCCCTTGACGACGAGGCGCGGCTTGAGCCGGTGGGGCGTGAGGAACAAGCGGTGAAACGCGGCGTTGCCGAGAAATTCGGCTTCCGCCGGGCGCGCGCCCCAGGCTTCAGCGAGCGAGCCGAGGAAGTTTTCATTGGCGTCGCCGATCCACAGGCCCGGCTCCTGCATGAACCAGTCGAGCTTGCGCAGCCATTGCACGGTGGGCTCGAGGCGCGGGTCGTCGAGGATCTCCGGTTTTTCGCCGGGCTTGATCGCGCGGTCGTTGGGCGCCCATTCGAGGCCGTTCCAAATCCAGGTGCTCTTGTCGCGTGCGCTCTTGGCCATCAGCCGCAGGCGGACGGTGTCGTCGAGCAGCTCAAAGACAAACTGTGGCGCCGCCGGATGCGCGATGCAAAGCTGCTCCCAATCCACGCCGTGATTGGCCTGCGATTTGCGCAGGTGCAGCAGCAGCCGGTGACTCAGCTTGCGCACGGGGATGGACGGTTTTTGCGCGAGATATTTCAGCACGCCGGTCGGCGGCGCGTTGCGCAGCAGGAAAAATTCGTTGCCGACGAGCGCCACCGGCGACTGGCGGTTGAAGAATTTTGCGTCCGCGACGGAATGATTGACGCCGTCCGGCAACTGGATGCGCTGCGTAAAGGAAAGCTCCTTGTCGCCGTTTTCCAGATGCGGCGCCAGCGCGACGATGTGACCGTGGAAATGAATCGGTTTCCCATCCGCGGCGGATTCGAGCCGGTTGGTGTGGCCCCAGCGCGCGAGCCATTGCAGCAGTTCGGCGTCGGAAAGCAGGAGGGTCGTCTCATGCCCCGCGCGTTCGCGGTGCGTGTCGTAAATCCACTGGACAAATTCCCAGTCCCACGGCGTAAAGAGTTCCTGCTCGTGCGCGGCGCGGACGACGAGATCCACCAGATCGTGGAGCGAGCGCGCCTTCTCGCCGGTGCGCGGCCGGAGCAGAAGAAATTGGATGGCGAGGCGGAAGCGCGACGGCTCCTGTTCGTCCGGCTGCGGTTTGCAAACGACGCGCAACGTGGCGCGCGGCGTGTCGAGGTGCAGCGGCGTGGGCGGCGAGAGCCAGTTTTCCAGCTCCTTCACCAGCCGCGATTCCTGCTCGGCCTCCTCGGCACGGGCAAAACGGTCAAGGCTGGCGTGCGCCTGCAATTCTGGCGGCACGGAACGTTTGGCGCGGAGAAACAGAAACGCCAGTTCTTCCAGCCGCGCCTTGCCGGTGACGACGAGCATCTTCGGCCACCAGTCGGCGGCGGGAAAGTCGCGGCGCGAGAGTGAAAGCTTCTCGAAATAATCCTCCAGCGCCAGCCACGCGCGTTGTGAGTCCGGGCAGGTGGCGAAGTTTTTAAGGATGTCCTCGCGCTCGTTGACGGTGGTCTTGGAGTCGGACAATTCGCGGCGCAGGTCGGCGAAAGCGCCGTAGGTTTGCGACAAAACCTTGTGGTGCGCGTCGTATTTGCTCGCGCCCGTGCGCGGCGTCCCGTTCCCGTTTCTGATTGGCGTTCTCGGCATCTGGGCAAAATGACTAGGTTCTATCATTTCGACAGAACCCGCCTTGCCGGTCAATCGCAAATGAAAAGTTTTTTGGTCGGGCATCCGCGGCGCGATTGACGGTGGCTTTTATTTTGCTAGATTATCAGGCCATTTATGAACCGAAATCCGCACGTTGCAGTTGTCGGCGCCACCGGCGCCGTCGGCATTGAGATGATCAAGACCCTGGAAAAGAGGAATTTTCCCGTGGGCAAGCTCACCTTGCTCGCGTCCGCCCGTTCCGTGGGCAAGAAGCTCAAGTTCAAGGGCCAGGACATCACCGTGACGGAGCTGACGAAAGATTCCTTTGCCGGCATTGACATCGCGCTGTTCAGCGCGGGCGGCGGTATTTCGAAGGAATTTGCGCCCATCGCGGCCAAAGCCGGCTGCGTGGTGGTGGATAATTCCAGCGCCTTCCGCCAGGACCCTGACGTGCCGCTCGTCGTGCCGGAAATCAATGCCGCCGACGTTAAGCAGCACAAGGGCATCATCGCCAACCCGAATTGCACCACCGCCATCACGCTGATGGCGCTGTATCCGCTGCACCAGGCCTTTGGCGTGAAGCGCATTTTTGCCTCCAGTTACCAGGCCGTTTCCGGCACCGGCGCCAAGGCGCTCGAAGAGTTGGAACGCCAGGTGGAGCAGATCGTCACCAAGCAGCCGGTGACGAAGGAAGTTTATCCGCACCAGATCGCGTTCAACGTGATTCCGCACGTGGATTCCTTTTTGCCGACCGGCTACACGAAGGAAGAAATGAAGATGGAAAACGAAGGCCGCAAGATCATGCACCACGACAAGTTCAAGGCCAGCGTGACCTGCGTGCGCGTGCCGGTGTATCGGTCGCATTCCATCGCCGTGAGCGCGGAATTTGAAAAGCCGGTTTCCCTTGAAAAGGCGCGCGAAGTCTTGAAAAAAGCGCCCGGCCTCGATGTGGTGGATGAGCCGGAGAACAAGAAATATCCGATGCCGCTGTTCACTTCCGAGAAATACAACTGCGAGGTTGGCCGTCTGCGCCTCGACTGCGCGCTGGAAAATGGGCTGTGCTTCTGGGTTAGTGGGGACCAGTTGCTCAAGGGCGCGGCGCTCAACGCGGTGCAGATTGCGGAAGAGCTGGTGAAATAAATTCACCCGTGGAAAATTAAGTATGGAAGGCAAGGAATTCAGGAGACTGGTTCCTGCCTTCTTGCTTTCCTAATTAAGTTCCTGGCGACCTTGGCGGCTTGGTGGTGCGAACTTCACGGTTTGACCGCATCCTTGGTGAAGGCGCTCAAGTTTTTTATCTTCGCTTCCTTCGCTAAATCCATGACTTTGACGATGCTTTCCCACGGCGCTTTTTTATCGGCGCGCACGGCGAGTTTGGTGTCCGCCTTTTCCCGCCCCGCCGCGAGCAGCCGGATGCGCAACTGGTCGGGCGTTACCGGCAGGCTTTCGGGGCCGAATCGCAGTCCGCCTTTCTCGTCAATGCTCACCACCAGCGGCGGATTTTCGTTGGCACCGGACTTCAGTGCCTGCGAGGATTCCGGCAGCGCCAGCTTGAGCGCCGGCTGTTGTTTGAACGTGGTCGTCACCAGCAAAAAAATCACCAGCACGATGAGCACGTCAATCAGCGCGACAATGATGACGGCGGGCGCGGTGCGGCGTTTGTGGACGAGAAAGCGCATGAAACAGTTTTAAGTATTTAATTCGATTATGGACGGGGCAAAAACTCAAAATTTAAAATTCAAAACTAAAAACTTTTTCATTTGCGGTATTGCTTGCGGATGAATTCATCGCAGAGCGTTTCCAACTCCACGGCGAGCACCTCGACTTTTTTGCTGAAGTAGCTCCAGAAAATCAGCGACGGGATGGCGATCAGTAGGCCGATGAGTGTGGCGTTTAATATCAGCGCGATGCCCTTGGCCAGCCGCGCGGCGTCGCCCAGGCCGCTCTGTCCGATGTCCCCAAACAACGTCATCATGCCCGCGATGGTGCCGACCAACCCCAGCAGCGGCGCGATGCCGACGATGATTTCGAGGACGACGAGGCCGCGTTCGAGCCGTACGATTTCATGGCGCGCGGCGGTTTCCAGCGAATCCACGTTGTCGGCTTTGGGCCAGTCCAGATGGTCGGTGGCGAGCAGCAGCAGGCGCGCGAGCGGCGAGGGGTTTTCCTCGCAGCGCCGCCGGAGCTTCTTCAAGTCTTCCGGCGAGTCGCAATCGGCGAGCGCCCCGGTGACTGGCGGCGGCACCACCTGGTTCCAGCGCAGCATCCAGCCGCGCCAGAGAATCATGGCGACGCACACCACCGAAGTTAAACCGAGCAATAGATAAACGGCATTTTCCATAAAAATTCAGCAGTCCAAGTTAATTCAATAGTAATAAAAGGTGAAGGTGATTTCCCGGAAATTCGCGCCAATCATTCGGCGCA
>Ga0208743_1000473_pt1 | contig 11322 bp, 10 predicted proteins | sample CryBogCBH04Jul08_FD_184615 | JGI IMG/M metagenome (GOLD analysis project Ga0208743, IMG submission 184615) | Freshwater microbial communities from Crystal Bog, Wisconsin, USA - CBH04Jul08 (SPAdes) (version 2) | ecosystem: Environmental > Aquatic > Freshwater > Lake | place: Crystal Bog...
TCGCCAAGGGCAACCTGGAGGCGCGGACCGGCCTGAAAAATACCGAAGGCGAACTCGGTCTGCTGGCGGAAAAATTTGACGGACTGGCGGAATCGCTCCAGCAGCGCGAAATGGAACGAGATCGGGCGGAGAAGAAATTACTGGATCAGGCACATCAACAAACCATCGTGGCGGCGCTGGGTCAGTGCGCCTTGACGAACAATGATTTGAACGTGCTGTTCACCCAGGGCGCACTGCTGACCAGCCAGATGCTGATGATTGAATACGCCGCCGTGTTCCAGCGGCTGCCAGACGGCCGGTTGCTGATGCTGGCCGGCAGCGGTTGGAAATCCGACCGCATCGGACAGGCGATGCCTTTTGACGAAACCGATTCGCAAGCCGGGTTCAGCGCCGGTACCGGCGAGGTTGCGGTTGTTGCTGATTATGCGGCACAAACCCGGTTCCAGCCGCATCCGCTGCTGACAGAACACGGCGTGGTCAGCGGCGTGACGGCGGCCATTCCGACGCGCAGCCGGCCATTCGGCGTGCTGGCGGTTTTTTCCACCAACCGGCGCGAATTCAGTTCCGAGGAAATCCAGTTCCTGCTCGCCGCCGCCAACACCATCGGCATGGCGGCCGAACGCAAGCGCGCCGAACTGGCGCTGCAGCAACTGGCCGCGTTTGTGAAGGAAAATCCAAACCCGGCGCTGGAACTGGCCGCCGACGGCGCGGTCAATTATTTCAACGCCGCCGCACAGCAGCTGGCGCTGTCCAATGGGAAATCACATCCGCGCGAAATTCTGCCGGAAAATCTCAGCGAGATCGCCGCCGACTGCCTGCAAACCGGCCGGAGCAAGGCGGACCTGGAAACCCACATCGGCAAACGCACGCTGGCGTGGTCGTTGCACCCGGTGCCGGCGAGTCAGGTCGTCCATTGCTACGGAGAAGAAATCACCGGCCGGCTGAACTTGGAGGAACAGTTGCGCCAGTCGCAAAAAATGGATTCCATCGGCCAGCTCGCCGCCGGCGTGGCGCATGATTTCAACAACATGCTGACCATTATTCAGGGCCAGTCGAGTAAGTTGCTCACCAAGACGACGCTCGCGCCGGACGATCTGGACGCCGTGCTCACGGTCTATGGCGCGGCGGAGCGCGCCGCCGGATTGACGCGCCAACTGCTCATGTTCACCCGCAAAAACGTGATGCAGCCGCGCCCGCTGGATTTGCGCCAGCTCGTGGCCAACCTGAATAAAATGCTGTGCCGGATGCTGGGTGAGACCATTTCGCTGCGCTTTGAATCGCCGGAAAAAATTGCCGCCATTCACGGCGACCCCGGCATGATCGAACAGGTGCTGATGAATCTCGCCGTCAACGCCCATGACGCGATGCCGCAAGGCGGCACGTTGACCATCGCGCTGGATGATTTTTGGGTGGGCGAGGAATATGTCGGCCAGCATCCCGACGCGCGGGCGGGAAGCTTTGTGCGGCTGCAGGTGTCCGACACCGGCTGCGGCATGAGCGCGGCGGTGCGCGCCCGGATTTTTGAACCGTTCTTCACCACCAAGGAAGTCGGCAAAGGCACCGGCCTCGGCCTCGCCACGGTTTTTGGCATCGTCAAGCAACATTCCGGCTGGATGGACGTTGTCAGCGAATCCGGCCAGGGGAGCACTTTCACCATTTATTTCCCGGCCAGCGAAGCCGCCCTGCCGGACGAGGAGAAAACTGTCTTGCCCGCTCCGTCCATTTGCGGCGGCTCGGAAACCGTGCTGGTCGTGGAAGATGAAATGATTTTGCGCGAGATGGCCCGGGATTTTCTGACCGACTGCGGCTACCGCGTCCTGGAAGCCGGCTCCGGCCGCGATGCCCGGCGGGTCTGGCAGCAGCACCGTCATGAAATCCACCTGCTCCTTACCGACATGAAAATGCCCGAAGGCATCACCGGCCTGGAACTTGCCGAGCAAATGCTGAAGGAACAACCCGGTCTGCGCGTCATATTCACCAGCGGCTATTCCGACGATGTCGTGAGCCAGAAGTTTTTAGCTGAAACCAACTCGCGCTTTCTGCCCAAGCCTTACTCTTACGCCGACCTGACGCGAATGGTGCGCGAGAGTCTCGACCAAAAAAAATAACTTGCCGCTGGAAATCATGCCCGCCACCGATGTTTCACGGCCAGCTCGTTTTCGCATCGCTGTCATTAGCGACATCCACTACGCCGGTGCCGGCGAACAAACTCGCGGCGACGATTATGAACTGCGGATCATTCGCAATCCCCTGCTCCGCACGCTCACCCGTTTCTACCGGCATCATTATTGGATGCGCCATCCGCTCGAGCAAGGCCGACAGCTTGACCGTTTTCTCGCGCTGGACCTCCAGCCCGATTTCCTCGTGGCCAACGGCGATTACACCTGCGACACCGCGTTCGTGGGGGTGAGCGATGATGCCGCCGCCAAAAGCGTGCAGGAATGTACCGGCAAAATCCGCGCCCGCTTCGGCGATAAAATTCGGCTCGTGCCCGGTGACCATGATTTTGGCAAGCTAACACTCTTTGGCGGACTGGGCGGAATGCGATTGCAAAGCTGGCAGCGCGCCACAGGTGAACTCGGCTTGAATCCTTTTTGGAAATTGGAATTCGGCAATTACCTGCTACTCGGCGTCACCTCATCATTGATTGCTCTGCCGGCTCATCAAAACGAAACCTTGCCTGCCGAACTCGCGGAATGGCAGCGTCTCCGGGAAAATCATCTTGCCGGAATCCGCGCTGCTTTTGACGGCCTGCGTCCGGAGCAGCGCGTCATCCTGTTCTGTCACGATCCCACGGCTTTGCCGTTTCTCTGGCGTGAGGAAATCGTCCGCCGCCGGTTGCCGCAGGTGGAACTCACCGTCATCGGCCATTTGCATTCGCGGCTGATCCTTTGGAAAAGCCGGCTGCTCTCCGGCATTCCACCCATCAATTTTCTCGGCGCGTCTGTCCGCAAACTTTCCACCGCTCTGTCCGAGTCGCACCTTTGGAAGCCGTTTCACGTCCAGCTCTGCCCGTCGCTTGCCGGCTGCCAGCTATTGAACGACGGCGGCTATTGCACTTTGGAAATAAATCCGGCGGGAGAGGCCCCCGCGCAATTACTTTTCCACCCGCTGCCGCGCTGATGTTTATCCGGCGATAACTTTCAGCACGGATTCGACGGCCTCGTCAATCTTCACAAACTGCACCGCGCCGTTGCGCGGCTTGATTTCCACCTCGCCCTTCGCCAGCGATTTTTCGCCCAGCGCTATGCGGATCGGGAAACCGACCAGATCGGCATCCTTGAACTTCACGCCGGGGCGCTCGTCGCGGTCGTCGAGAATCACGTCCACGCCCTTCGCGGTCAGTTCCGCGTAAAACTTTTCCGCCGTCTGCATCACCACGCTGTCCGGCGTCACCGCCAGCGGCGTGATGCACACCTGATACGGAGCGATGCTCAACGGCCAGATGACGCCGTCCTTGTCGTTCCCCTGCTCGATCACCGCTTGCAACGTGCGTGTGACGCCGATGCCATAGCAGCCCATCACCGACGGCTTGCGCGAACCGTCCACGTCGAGAAAGGTCGCGTTCAACTTCTCGCTGTATTTCGTGCCGAGCTTGAAGACGTGCCCCACTTCAATGGCACGGCGGATCTTCAACGGCTTCGCGCACTTGGCGCACGGCTCGCCGGCGCTGACGGTGCGTAAATTAAACCACGCCGTTACCTTGATGTCGCGTTCGATGGAGACATTCTTCAAATGGAAACCGTCCTCGTTCGCGCCGGTGGTCATGTCGTTGGCCCCCTGCAAACGCTCGTCGGCGAAAACCCGGACGCTCGCCGGCACATTCACCACCGCGCCGAGCGAACCCGGCTTGGCCCCGAGCAATGGTACGATTTCTTCCGGCGTGGCCGGACGCACGGCAACCGCGCCGGTTTGGGCCACCAGCTTGGTTTCGTTCAACTGATCATCGCCACGGATCAAGATAATGACCGGCTTGCTGTCCGTGATGTAAACCAGCGTCTTGATCTGGCGGTTGGCGGGAACCTTGTAAGGCTCCTTGCTCAACGCCTCGATGGTCACCACGCCGGGCGTGGCAAACTTCTCGATGGCCGCACCGATTTCTCGCGCCGCCGTCTTCGGGATGCCGCTCGTCGCTTTTTCGATGTTCGCCGCGTAGCCGCAGGCTTCGCAGAATGCCACCTCGTTCTCGCCGGTCTCGGCGGGCACCATGAATTCGTGCGAATAGTTGCCGCCGATGACGCCGGTGTCGGCCTCCACCGGAAACGCCTTCAAGCCGCAGCGCGCGAAGATGCGCGTGTAGGCGTCATACATTTTCTTGTAAGCCGCCATCGCGCCCTCGTCGGTGGTGTCGAACGAATAAGCGTCCTTCATGATGAATTCCTTTGCGCGCATCAAACCAAAGCGCGGGCGGATTTCGTCGCGAAACTTCAGGCTGATCTGGTAAAAGTTCTTCGGCAGCTGGCGATAGGAATTGATCTCATTTGCCACCAGGGTGGTGATGACTTCCTCGGCTGTGGGACTCAGAAACCACTGGCGGCCCGAGCTGTCCTTGACCTTGAACAACACATTGCTCGCGGTCTCGGCGCGTCCGCTTTGTTCCCAAATCTCCGGCGGCTGCAGCGCCGGCATGAGCACTTCCACAGCGCCGGCGCGATCCATCTCCTCGCGTATGATCTGCTCCACTTTGCGCATGGCGCGCAGGCCCAACGGCAGGAAGGTATAAACGCCGCCCGCCAGCTTGCGGATGAGCCCGGCGCGCAACAACAGTTTATGGGAGACGATCTCCGCGTCGTTGGGGGCTTCGCGGAGGGTCGGAATCAAAGTTTGTGTCCACTTCATGTGGCGGGAAATTTAACAACAAACGAACCAGGGAACGAAGAATTTTATTTTGCAACCTGACGCCGGCGGTTAACGTCCGACCTTGAATGTCCCTAAACTTATGATTTTCTCCCATCCCTTTCGACTGGCGTTCGCGATTGCTCTTTTGGCCGGCGCTTCATTGCGCGCCGAGGTTTCGCAACTCTGGGGCAACGCCGGCGAAAAATGGACGCCGGTTAGCCGGTTGCCCGATTTTTCCTTCGCCGGTTACCGGCGCGGCGAAGAACCTTATCGCATCCCTTCGCAAAGTATTTCCGTCAGCGACTTCGGTGCCAAAGGCGACGGCCACACGGACGACACCGCCGCTTTCAAAAGCGCGATCGCTGCCGGGGCCGGAAAAATTATCAATCTTCCCGCCGGCCGCTTTGTCTTAAGCGATATCATAAAAATCCGCACCTCAAACCTGGTGCTGCGCGGCGCCGGCCCCGGCAAGACCATTTTTGTCTTCAGCCGGAGCTTAAACACCATTGAGCCGCGGTGGACCAAGAATGACGGCGGCACGCCGACGACCGATTGGTCGTGGGCGGGCGGCCTGTTTACGATGGGCGATGGCGTAGCCCGCAACGCGAAATCCGGAAGTGTTTCCACCCGCGTCACCGCCCCGGCGCAGCGCGGTGCCAACCGGCTCACTTTGGAGAAACCCTTGTTCAAGCCGGGCGATGAAGTGACGCTCGTCGTCCATGACACGCCCGATAAAAGCCTGCTTAAATATCTTTATCACGACCAGACCGGCAATCTCTCCGGCCTGAACCGCTGGCAATGCCGCCAGATTTTCCGCGTCCGCGCGGTGAACGGCCGGGACGTCACCCTGGATCGTGGGCTGCGCTTTGAAGTGCGGGCCGAATGGCAGCCGACGCTCGAACCGTTCCGCCCCACCGTCACCGATGTGGGCATCGAAGGGGTCACCTTTGAATTCCCCGCCAGTCCCTACGCCGGACATTTCAAGGAGCTCGGCTGGAATCCCGTTGCCATCCACGCCTCCGCCGCGCATTGCTGGCTCAAGGATCTGGTCATCCGCAACGGCGACAACGGCCCCTTTGTCGAAGGCGCGGCTTTCTGCTCGCTGGAGAACATCCACATCACCGCCGACTCGCAGCGTCGGGGCAAGGACGGCAACAACGGCCATCACGGTATCACGCTGGAAGGCCAGGACTGCCTCTGCACCAACTTTGCCATCGAATGCCAGTTTATCCATGACGTGACCGTGCAAAGCGCGATGGGCTGCGTGTTCGCCGGCGGACACGCGGTCAACTTGTGCATGGATCATCACCGCTGGGCGTCCTATGAAAACCTGTTCACCGACATCGACGCCGGCCTGGGCAAACGCCTGTTTCAATCCAGCGGCGGCGGCCAGCGCGGCATGCACACGGCGGCGGGAGAAACTTTCTGGAATATTCGCTCCCAAACCCGGATGCCCTGGCCAAAGGATTTTGGCCCCGACATGATCAACCTCATCGGCCTGCCGATAAGCGATCCGCAAATCCGCGCCGCCAACGGACGCTGGCTGGAAAACTTCCCGCCTGGCGGCTTGCAGCCGGCTGATCTCCACGCCGCTATGCTGGCCAAACGATTGGCGGGAAAATAATTCGGTCAATGAGCCATGAAAACAACCCTGCATTCATCCGTCGATCTCCCTGCCGCTTTGTGTAAAATTCTTGCGCCGGTTGTGTTGACTGCCAGCTTGAACCTTCAGGCACAGTCCGAACCGGCAAAGCAAACGGCAGCGCACAATGGGCTGAACATTGACGTCTCCACCGCCGAACACTTGAAGCCCTCGCTCCCCGTTATTCCCGACCGCGCGTTAAACCTCGCTGATTTTGGAGCCGTCGGCGACGGCCAGACGATGAACACCGACGCCTTTAAGAACGCCATCGCCGCCATCGACAAAGCCGGCGGTGGAAAGCTGGTCGTGCCGAAAGGTGTTTTTTACACCGCACCATTCACGCTTTGTTCCAAGCTTGAGCTTCACCTTGACGCCGGGGCCGTCATAAAAGCGCCTGAAACGTTCGCGGCACTCGGCCTCCCGGATCCGTCCACCTTCAAGACCCAAGGGGAGGCCAACTCTGTTTTCCACGTTCCTAATCCACTCATCTCCGGCAAAAAACTTCACGATGTTGCCCTCACGGGTTCCGGCACGATTGACGGCAGCGGGCAGCATTGGTGGGATTGGTCCGAACGCGCCGCCCGCAACGCCGCCAAGACGCAGCCCGGCCGCATCATTTACCTCCGCCCCAATCTCGTCGTCATCGACGGCTGCGACCGGCTGCTCGTCGCCGACCTCACGCTGCGCAACTCCTCCATGTTTCACCTCGTGCCCAAACACATAAACGATCTGACCATTGAGCGCGTGAAAATCCGTGCGCCTTGGGATGGTAGCGCCCCCAACACCGACGCCATCGACCCGGGCCCCGGCACCAATTTCTGGATTCACGACTGTGACATCGACACGGGCGACGACGACATCGTGATCAAATCCGGCGGCTCCAACATCCTGATCGAAAACAACACCATCCAGCATGGCCATGGCATCTCCATCGGCTCCGAGACGAGCGCCGGCGTTCACAACATGCTGGTCCGTCACTGCACGATAGACGGCGCTGACAACGGCATTCGCATCAAATCCATGCGCGGCGCCGGCGGGTTGGTCGAAAATGTGCGCTACACCGACATCACGATGAAGAACGTCGCCAACGCGATTATCCTCCAACTCGATTATGTGGACAACAACCGCCCCGACTTCAAAGGTGATTCCAGGAAGATTCCGGTGATTCGGAATATCCTCTTTGACCACCTCACCATCACCGATGCGCGCAATGCCGGCATGATCCACGGTCTGCCCGACAGCCAAATTCGCAACATCATCTTTCGCGACATCACGCTCACCGCCGGCAAATACTTCGACATTCGGAACGCGGAGCCGCCCGTCTGCGAGCGCATGACGCGAACCATTAAACCCGGCGTCGGTCCGGCAAAAGTTGCCGGAGAACATTGAGCAAGCTGGCCGGAGTTGATATCTCACAACCGGGCATGCCGGCTAAAACGGTTACCTCACCGTGTTGCGGAGCGGCGCCAGTCCCTGAATCCGCACTTCCAACTTGTCGCCGCTGCGGATGGGACCGACGCCACCGGGCGTGCCGGTCAGGATCACATCGCCGGGCAGCAAGGTCATGTTCGTGGAAATGAAGCTCACCAGGTCGGCGGGCTTGAATATAAGCTGTCGTGTGTTGGAATCCTGGCGAAGCTGGCCGTTTTGAAACTGCTGGATGCTCAATGCCGCCGGATCAATCTCCGTTTCCACGAACGGGCCGAGCGGCGTGAAGGTGTCGAACGATTTGCAGCGCGCCCACTGGCCATCCGCCTTCTGGATATGCCGGTCGCTGATGTCCTGCGCGGCGGTGTAGCCGAAGATGGTGCGGGCGGCGGCGCGGGGCGTGGCGTTGCGGATCTTGCGGCCGATGACAATGGCGAGTTCCGCCTCGAAATCGGTGCGGTGTTCGGGGAAAGGGATTTCGATCCTGCCGCCGGCGGCGAGCAGCGAGGTGGTGGCCTTGAACCAGAACAAAGGTTCCTTGGGCAGTTCATGCTTCATCTCGCGCACATGGTCGGCGTAGTTCAAACCCACGGCGATGATCTTGCCCGGGACCATCGGCACGAGCGTCTTCACGCCACGGCGAGGAGTTGGCTTCCGATCAAACGACGGCGAACTGAAGACATCGCCCCGCACACGAAACAGCCCATCGTCCGCCACTTTGGCGTAAAAAACCTCCCCGTCTTTCTGGAATCGTCCGATGGCGGCCATGCGCGCAAAGCTACAAACGCCTCGCGCTAGCGGCAAGGTTAAAGCCGATATCTATTGCCCTTGGCTTGCCGAAAAGGCCTTCTCCGGTTAACTTGTCGCCATGAGCTGGCTGACGAAGCAGGAACAATGGGTTCTCATCATCGTCATGGGATTGTTGCTGACGGGCTGGGCGGTCAAGGCGTATCGCGCCGCGCATCCTCCGGCGGCAGCAGTGCAGCCGGCCAAACTTTGATATGCAAGAAGTCAATTTTGATGAGACGGTGGAAAAGATTATCGCGCAAGACCCTCGTTTTGCGCGCGATGCCTATCATTTTATCCGGGAATCGCTCGATTTCACCCAGAAGCTCATCAGCAAAGAAAACCGGGGCGCCATCCGCCATGTGTCCGGCCAGGAACTGCTCGACGGTCTCCGCCAGTTCGCGCTCCAGCAATACGGGCCGATGGCTGTGACGGTGCTGGAGGAATGGGGCGTGCACAACTGCCGCGACTTTGGCGACATCGTCTTCAACATGGTGGAAAACAGCCTGCTCGCCAAAACGGAAAAGGATTCGCGCGAGGATTTCCAGCAGGGCTACGATTTCACCGATGCCTTCCGCAAACCGTTCTGGCCGCAACGCCGGCTGCAGGCCGAAGCGAAGCCGGCGGCGGTTTAAGCCTACCGGGCGCGGGAATTCATTCGTGCCAATCCGGGTCGTTCGTGTCATCCTTTCCCCGCCATGACGACGGCGAATAAAATAACCATTCTGCGGATTCTCCTGATTCCGTTCTTTGTGGTGGAGATTCTTTATTACGTCGAGACGGGCAATGAACTCCACCGGCTGCTGGCGATCCTGACCTTTGCCGTGGCATCCATCCTCGACGGCGTGGACGGCTACGTCGCGCGGCGCTACAACCAATGGAGCGAGCTGGGCACGGTGCTCGACCCGCTCGCGGACAAGTTGCTGCTGGTGTCCGGCATCGTGGTGTTGAGCTTCAACCACACGCCCTGGCTGGCGACGATTCCGCTGTGGCTCACCGGCACGATCATCGGGCGCGATCTGGTGCAGGCCATGGGCGTCATCGTCGTCCGATTGGTCGTCGGCAAGGTCATCGTGCGGCCGCGGCTCACGGGTAAGATCGCCACGGTGCTGCAAATGGCCGTGGTGCTGTGCATTCTCCTGAAATGGACGGAGGCGCCGGCGGAGTGGCTGAAGCTCATCGGCCTGGGTGCAGGGCTGTTCACGGCCGCCTCGGGTTTGCTTTATGTCTGGGACGGCACGCAGCAGCTCGGGTCGCATCCCGCCAGTTTGCCGGCGGAGAAAAAGTGATCTGTCAGTTGATATTTCCCAAACCTGGTGTTTATTCAGGGACTATTTATGGCCAAAGCAATTGAACTCAAACTGAAGGAAGGCGCGGTCGCCCCCCCATTCACCGTGGCAACCAGCGGCGGCGGGAAAATCTCCCTCGCCGATTACAAGGGACAGAATGTCATCCTCTATTTTTATCCGAAGGACGACACGCCGGGCTGCACAAAGGAGGCCTGCGCGTTCCGCGACGAGTTTGCGCAGTTCAAGAAAAAGGGCGCGGTGGTGCTGGGTGTCAGCCCGGATTCGGTGGCGAAGCACGACAAGTTCGTGGAGAAGTTCAGGCTGCCGTTCACGCTGCTGGCCGACGAGGATAAGCAAATCGTCGAGGCCTACGGCGTGTGGGGCGAGAAAAGTTTCATGGGCCGGAAATATCTGGGCGTCTATCGCGTGACCTTCCTGATCGGCCCGGACGGCAAAATTAAAAAAATCTGGCCGCAGGTGAAACCGGAGGAACACGCGGCGGAGGTGCTGGCGGCGCTTTGATTTAGATTAATTCTAAATCGAGTTTGACAGTCGCGAATCAAACTTACAAAATTCCCATCAGCAGAATTAACAATTAACCATTCAAAACTAAAAATCATCATGCCTATTCCTGTCGGTTCCCAAGCTCCTGATTTCGCGCTCAAATCCAAGACTCCCGCCGATGTGGAAGTCAAGCTGAGCAACAACTTCGGCAAGAAAAACACCGTCCTGCTGTTCTTCCCGCTCGCCTTCACCGGCGTCTGCACGGCGGAAATGTGCAGTCTCACCGCCGGCCTGGACGCTTATGCCGGCCTGGGCGCGGAAGTCATCGCCGTCAGCGTGGACAGCCCGTTCGCGCAGGCCGCGTGGGCCGCAAAGGAAAAAATCGGCATCACGCTCGCCAGCGATTTGAACAAGACCGTGACCAAGGCCTACGACGTGGTGTTTCCAATGCTCGCCGGCGTGGGCGACACATCCGCGCGCGCGGCGTTCGTCATTGATCAGCACGGCGTGGTGCAATACAGCGAACAGACGGCGACGCCGAAAGACCTGCCGAACTTTGAGGCGGTCAAGGCTGCGCTCGCCCGGCTGAAGTAAAAGCCTCCGTAATTTCTCAGGCGCGCCGCGAGGCGCGCCTTTTCTGTTGCCGGTTCGTCACCTGGATTTAACCCGCCCGCCTTTGCGTTTGGCGCAAACCAAGCTAGGTTGTCACCATGACGCCGCGGATTTTGATCGTGGATGACGAGAACGACTTCATTGAGCTGGTGAAGTTTCGGCTCGCCAATCTGGGCTGTGAATTTCTCGTGGCGGGCGACGGCGTCCACGCCTTGAGCCAGG
>Ga0208743_1000475_pt1 | contig 11298 bp, 8 predicted proteins | sample CryBogCBH04Jul08_FD_184615 | JGI IMG/M metagenome (GOLD analysis project Ga0208743, IMG submission 184615) | Freshwater microbial communities from Crystal Bog, Wisconsin, USA - CBH04Jul08 (SPAdes) (version 2) | ecosystem: Environmental > Aquatic > Freshwater > Lake | place: Crystal Bog...
CAACCCATATGCCCAATTTCTTGATGTTGGAGTTGATCACTTCTTTACGCGTATACCCGGTGGTCGCCAGAAAGGCATCATTAGCGTCCACAATTCGTCCATCATCAATCCGGCTGATGTTCATGGGAGTGGGAGAGTATTTAAATGCCACGGAAAACTTCGCCTCACTCTCCTTGATCGTCTCCTCCGTCAGCTTGCGTTTGGTGACATTGCGAAAATACCCGATAAGCCCGTCAACCTGGCCCGCCGCGTTCCGCCTAGGAATGAAGTCGCCTTCAAAAGACTCCGGCTTGCCTTTCGAATTGGGAAGCGATGTTTCCAAGTGAAATGGTTTGCCTGTAGCCAAAACTTTCTTTTTTATCGAGGTCAGACGTTTGGCGTCCGCTGGCTTAAGCAAATCCCCATCCGTTTTTCCAAGCATGTCCGCCTCGGTTAAGCCGAGCTGCGGATTGATGGCCAGCCGGTAGCGTAATTTAGCATCCTGGATGAAGATGAGATCCGGGGTGTAGGCGGCAATGGCGCGAAACTTCTCCTCGCTTTTCTGCAAGGCGAGATTGGTTTGGTTTAGCTTATCCGTGCGCTCGGCCACGCGCTGCTCGAGCGTTTCATTGAGTTGGTGCGCCGCCGCCTCTGCCCGCTTGAGGTCCGTGATGTCCACGTTGGTTCCCAGCATGCGCAACTGCTTGCCGCGGCCATCGCGGAACACCTGGCCGCGCGCGGAAATCCACCGCAGCTCGCCGTGGCGCAGATAGCGATATTCCCACTGCGCCTTGTTCCTATTGGACTTCAGCCAGCGGTCAAACATTGTCTCGAGGCGCGGCAGATCCTCCGGGTAAACGCGCTTGCGCCAGCCCTCGTAGCGTTTTTCAAATCCGCCGCTCGGCAGGCCGAATATCTTCTCGAGTTCCGGCGTCCACACCGCCTCGTTGGTCTTCAGGTTCCAATCAAAGACACCAACATGGCCGGCCTGCTGGGCCAGCGACAAGCGCTCGGTGGTTTCGCGCAATTCCACTTCGGTCTGCTTGCGCGCGGTGATGTCGCGCGAGATCGCGATGATGCCGTTGATATGCGGATTGGCGAGTTCGTTGGTGCCGAAAGCCTCCATCCATTTGTAAAAGCCGTCGGCATTGCGGTAGCGATACTGGACTTCCACCGTCCTGTGCGGTTTTTTGATGAGATGGCCAAAGGCTTCAGCGACGCGAAGGCGATCATCCGGGTGGATGAAGTCAAAGGTCGAACGGCCCTCCAGATCCGCGGGTTGGTATCCGTGAATTTTAGCGGCGGCCGCGGAGTTGAAAACGAGGCGTCCTTCGCCATCGAATATGCTGATGATGTCGGGTGAAAAATTTGTGAGGGCACGGAAGCGTTCCTCGCTCTTGCGCAGCGCCTCCTCCACTTGCTTGCGCGTGGTGATGTCGCGCAAGATGGAACGGCTGTGCAGGATGCGGCCTTGCGCATCGCGAACGGCGCTGGCGTTAAGTAAGATCGGCAGCGCGCTGCCATTCTTGCGCCTCAGGGTCATCTCCAAGTTCTGCAAACGACCGCTGGAGAGGAAATCTTTAAAAGCCTGACGAGCAATCGGTTGGGATTCGGGCTGATATATTTCAGTAACCGGCCGCCCGATGATCTCGTTGCGGGTGTAGCCAGTGGCATTTAAATAGGTTTGGTTGCACCGGATCACGCGGCCGGTGGCGGAGTCCGTCGAGAGATACATATCCGGTGCGTTTTCGTAGAGGTCGTGGTATCGGGCCTCTAAATCTTTCAGCGCCTCGTCCTGCGAGTGTCTGGTGATGTCGGCGATCCGAATCTTCGGTCGCGCGACGCTGGCGGACCTCGATGGGTTTCCTCTGGCTGCCATTTTTCTTCCGGTCATAGGCACAAGTGAGGGCCGGATTTTAGTTCGGGCTCCGCTTCAGAGCAACGCTTTGATTAAGTAATAGCCGCCGATCAAAAATCCGAAACCCGGCAGGAGTTGCAGGGAATATACCACCCGGGAAAGATGGTTGTTTTTGGATGCCGCCAGAATTACCACCAGTGATTCGATGACCAGAAACAGGCCCAAGCTCAATAGAATAATCTTAAAACTGCACCAGGCGGCGGCGAACTCGAGCCACTTGCCCCAAGATGATGAAGTGGCCACATCAAAAAAAGAACCAGTCCGGTGTCCGGCAGCATCAGGCCCGAAAAAGGCGAGACTGACTAGAGAAATTCCCGTCAGGAATAAAGTGCTGCCGGGCTTGAAAATCTTCTCTTCAATCATGCTAAATGCGGATTGGTGGTGGATTTCCCCTAAAAGAGTTCAATTGCGAGCGGTTGGCAGATGATTGAAAAGCCATAGCAAACCCATCGATAAAAAAACCAGCAAGATTCCAAAAAAGATGGTGAAAAAACGGATTCGTTTCTCATGAAAAGTGGGTTTGCGCTTCATTCAAATAGAGATTGATCTATCCATGCCTAATTGCCGGTGATGATTTTCACCAGCAAAACCACCCCGGAGCATACGGTCGCTAGGATTAAAACAAAGAGCTTGTCCGCCTGCGCCGGATCCGTCTTATCCAATCGGGTTATAATAATATCGGGTTCGTCTTGCTGGTTATTCATGGCAGATTATTCTGGCCTTCGGGTGTACACGGGGCTGCAGCTTGAGTGCGGCAATCCAGTTCCATCTGGAATAAATCAAGGCAGGCTTCGCGCGGCATTTTATTGACCACGTTGGTCAACGAACCGTAGGAAAGGCTGCTCATAATAAAAAATGGGCACTGAAAATGTTTTTGTTTTGCCGGACAGGCCTGGGAAAACTCGATGATTAGCTTTCTGAGTTCCTCCAGCGACTCCTGCCCGGTGATCAACGACAACGGTTTTCCTTGGGCATCCTTTTTAAGCAACCGGGCTTGGATTTGATCAACATGGCTGCCCATATAATTTCATTTATAGAAAATCAACCCCGCCTTCCCCGCCTCGGTAACCCTTAATCCGACCCATGAAGGCGGAGCTGATAGTTGAATTTATCCCTTGAACATGATGCAGAACAAATAGTTAATTATTTATCCCCATCTAAATAATTTAACTAGTTGGCACCCCTAAACCTTTCCTGCCCGCGAAGCATATTGTCCGGTTCGGGAAGGTTGCCTTAGCGAAATAACGCAACTTTCCCGTGCCGGGCACTGTGACCTTCACGGACGAAATCCTAACCTTCTATGCGTGGGAAAGTTGGTTTCCGATGAAAATAAATTAAATTTCCGCTCTCACATAAATCCTTTTTCTCCTTTCAGAGATGAGAGGGAGAAATACTGGTCAAAGGCACAATCCAGCCAAACTTTGGCCGGTTGACGAAGTTCCTAGGTCTCGTAGGAGCCTATTCCGAAATCTTCCATGGCAAACTCTCGTGGTTGCCATCGGTTCAGTGATTTACTTGTAGACAGCCTTCGGCTTCTTGGAAAGAATGAGGAACTTGCACCCCGGCATGAACTCCACTCCTCCACCGGAAGGCTCGCGGGACCGCATTGCGAGAATTTGTTTCGCAACAGCCGGGGGTGTCTCTTTGCTGGTCTTGCTCACGTGGCTGGCAGGTTATTGGCGGATTACCCCGTTGGATAATGAGGAAAACATCCCCATGGCTCCGGGGGCCGCGGTGTTGATGCTCGGCCTGGTCAGCGCAATTTTGGTGCGCCAGGGTTGGCCGGATTCCGTGGTCACGAAATGGTTGAGCCGCGTGATGGGGGCCGGCGTGTTGGTGATGAGCTTTTTGATATTTGGGAAAGTTATTTTTGATTTTCAATTTCCGGTGGAGGAGTGGCTTACGCGCACCACCAATGCCAACGGCCAGTTGATACCCCAGGGACACATTTCCCCGCTGACCGCCGCCGCCATCCTGTTGACCAGTTTGGTCTTGTTGTTTGCCTTCCCCATGCGCTTTGCTCGCAGATCGTTGCGGCAGGTGGTGGCACTGGGAGGGCTGGCGATGTGGTTGGTCGGTCTGTTGGTTTTCTTGAGCGATGTCATGCAAGTCCAGTTGTGTTATAGTGGCACGGTTACCAATCTTATGGCCACGCAGACCGCGGAGGTGGTTGGTTTGGTCGGGCTGGGCCTGCTGCTGATTGCGGGCAATGATATTTGGCCGCTGATCTTTTTCTCCAATTCCAGCTTGGAGGGTCCATCGTCTGGCCTGAGGCTTTTCTGGGGTTTATTGGCGCTCGTACTGCTGTTCACGTCACTCATTGGAACTATGGGCTGGTTCTATTTCAAGCAACAAGAAGGCGAAGCTCGTCTTGCCGCCCAGAAAGAGCTGCAGAGCATCGGGAATTTCAAGATCAAGCAGATTTCCGAATGGATGGATGAACGGCGCGCTGACGCCGAGCAGGTCTTCAACTCCAAACAACTGCCTAATCTGTTCCTGGCCGATCCTCAAAATGCCGCCTTGCGAAAGGATTTGAATCAATGGATGTCGGCTTACCAGCTGGCGTTCAGCTACGACATGGTTGCCTTGTTCGACTCGAACGGAATTGTCCGTTTGGTGACACCAGCCAATGCCACCCGGAAAAATATATGCAGTGTCGATCGTATTCGGGCCGCCTTGCGCTCCCGGAAAGTGATGATCACCGACCTTCATCGCGACCAGTCCAATCAGCCGATCCATTTAAATATTTTGATCCCCATCGGAGTGAAACCGCAGGCGAACCAATTGGCGGAAGGAGTGTTGCTGTTTGATATTGATCCGTTCCGTTTTCTTTATCCGCTGGTGCAAAGCTGGCCTACCGCCAGCCGCACGGCAGAGACGGTGCTGTTCCGGCGTGAAGGTAATGATGCGCTTTATTTGAATGAATTACGGTATCAGAGCCAAGCCGCGCTTAGGTTTCGAGTGCCGTTGAGTTCATTCAACACCCCGTCGGTGCAGGCCGTTCTCGGCAAGAACGGGGTGTTTGAGGGGGTGGATTATCGTGGGGTTCCGGTTCTGGCCATGACAGATAGAATTCCGCGCACGCCGTGGTTCATGGAGGCCAAAGTGGATTTGGATGAGGTTTATGCCCCGTTGCGTCAGCAAGCCAAGATGACCGGATTGTTTTTTACCGTTCTGATGCTGGTGTCCCTGCTGGTCGTCGGCCTGCTGCGGCATCAGCAACAATTGTTGTTTGCGCGACGAGAATTGGTCCAGCGCCAGCAGGCTGATTTGGCACTCCGTGAAACCGCCGAGAAATTGAACGGCCTTTTTTACCTCTCGCCGCTGGGTATTGCCTTGTGCGACATGCAGGGCCACTACTTGGAATTCAACCAGGCGTTTCAGGATATCTGCGGTTATTCCGCCGAGGAATTAAAACACCTTGATTACTGGAAGCTGACGCCGAGAGAATACGAACCACAAGAGGCGCTGCAACTGGCGGCCATGCAGGAGACCGGCCGCTACGGGCCTTATGAAAAGGAATATCTTCGCAAGGACGGCCGCCGGATTCCTTTGTGTTTTAACGGCATGTTGATCACCGGCCGAGACGGGCAAACTTACATCTGGTCGTTGGTGGAGGATATTACCCAACGCCGGCAGGCCGAAGTGGCTCTGGCGCAGGAGCGGAATCTCTTGAACAGTCTGGTCATCAATATCCCGGATTACATTGTCTTCAAGGACCGGGCGAGTCGTTTTATCAAGATCAACACGGCCCTGGCCAAAGCCTTTGGATTGCGCGACCCCGCCGAGGCGGTGGGACGGAGCGACGCGGATTATTTTGATGCCGCGTCAGCCCGTGAATTTTATGACGACGAACAAAGGATAATGGCCTCCGGTGAACCGCTAGTGGACAAAGAGGAAAATAAAATCTGGAAGGCGACCGGGCGGGAGACGTGGACTTCCACCACCAAGGTGCCGCTGCGGGACGCCGATGGGAAAATCATTGGATTGATCGGCGTAGCGCGTGACATCACGGCGCATAAGCTGCTGGAAGCGGAATTTCGCCAGGTGCAAAAAATGCAGGCCATCGGCCAGCTCGCGGCGGGCGTCGCCCATGATTTCAACAATCTTCTGACGGTGATCATGGGTAATACTTCGATGTTGCAGGACGGACATTTGGACGCCAAAAAACAGGCGGAAGCGCTGGCCCAGATTTCCAAGTCAGCCGACCGGGCGGCGGATCTCACGCGCCAGTTGCTCACGTTCAGCCGCCGTCAGCCCATGCAGTTGGAACATTTGGATCTGAATGAAGTCATCATCAACGTCAGCAAATTGGTCCGCAGCCTCATCGGTGAACATATTGTGCTGCAGACGCAGTTCGGCAACGGCAGCGCGCCGGTGCACGCCGACGAGGGGATGATGGAGCAGATATTGATGAATCTTGTGGTCAATGCCCGCGATGCCATGTCGGCAAAAGGCGGACGGATCGTCATTCAAACGGAACGTGTCTGTTTTGACGCGCATACCGCCGGCGCCAGACCCGGGGCGCGAGCGGGGGATTTTATCCATGTCAGCGTGGGCGACAATGGCTGTGGCATACCGCCGGAGAATTTTCATCGCATTTTTGAGCCGTTCTTCACCACCAAGGAAGTTGGCAAAGGCACCGGGCTGGGACTGGCGACCGTCTTCGGCATTGCCCAGCAACATCAGGGTTGGGTCGAGGTGGAAAGCCAGGTCCGTGTTGGCACAACTTTCCATGTTTATCTGCCCCGCATCGAATCTTCGGCCAAAGGGTCCGTGGCTTCGCCGGCGAAAACCAGCGGCCCCGGCGGCACGGAAACCATCCTCCTAGTGGAAGATGAACTGTCGCTGCGCAAAATCGCCCAGGTCATCCTGGAGCAGCAAGGCTACCGGGTATTGGAAGCGGAATCCGGCGCGGAGGCGCTGAAGATCTGGATGGAAAGCAACCGCGATATCCGGTTGTTAATCACCGACGTGGTCATGCCCGGCAGCATCAACGGCCGGGACCTCGCTCGGCAACTTCAGGCGGAAAAGCCGGAGTTGCAGGTCATCTATATCAGCGGTTACGACACTGAAATGCACGGCGAAGGCTTGCCGCTGAAACAATATCCCAACTTTCTGAAAAAACCCCTGGTGATTCCGGTGCTGCTGAACAAGGTTCGTGCCTGTCTGGACAACCGCGCTTGAAACCGCCAAAGGCGGACGTTTGGGCGCTGACGAAAAATTCTTCCCGTGGATAAAAAGCTTCAGTTGGAACCTTTCTTTTGCTGTTCAAAAAGATTCATTGCTCACCATCCGGCCTGAAAATAAGGGATTATGCATTCCGCCGCCGGCGGTTTGCAGGTTGGCATCGCCATTGCTTAAGGAGGCAGGAGCCAATATGTCGTTGGCTGGACTAAGGCAATTAAAACACAACCAAAATGAAAAAAATCGAAGCAATCATCAAACCGTTTAAACTCGAGGAGGTCAAGGACGCCCTCAGCGAAATCGGCATCGAGGGTATGACCGTAAGCGAAGTCAAGGGGTTTGGCCGTCAGAAGGGCCATACCGAAATCTACCGCGGCAGCGAATACACCGTGGATTTCCTGCCCAAGATCAAAATCGAACTCATCATTGCCGACGGTCAAAAAGACGCGGCCATCGCCGCCATCGTGAAGGCGGCCAAAACCGGTAAAATCGGCGACGGCAAGGTCTTTGTTTCCAGCGTGGAAGAAGCCACCCGCATTCGCACCGAAGAAAAAGGTGATTCGGCCCTCTAACCAACCCCAACGAACTAACTCGATACAAACATGAAAAAATATCTTTTGACCCTGGCTTTGATTGCCGGCACCACTCTGGGCGCGATTTCATTGCGCGCCGACACCGCCACCAACGCGGTCGCGGCGGTTGCCGCTGCCGCCCCAGCCACCACCAATCTGCCGGCCGCTTCCATTGACCAGCGCTTGTCGGTGGTTGAGGCTTACATCGCCAACACCGACCCGACCGCCGCGCTCAAGGACACGAACGGCAACCTGACCGTCACCGCGCCCGCGACCATCGGCAATCCCGGCCCCGGCCACAACGCATGGCTGCTCACCAGCACGGCGTTCGTGCTGTTCATGACCCTGCCCGGCCTGGCGCTGTTCTACGGCGGCATGGTGCGCCGCAAGAACGTCCTGTCCGTACTCGCGCAATGTTTCCTGATCACCGGCCTCGTGACCATCCTTTGGGTGTTCGTCGGCTACGGCATGATCTTCGGCGGCACCGGCGCATCGGCCAAGGAAGACGTGATTGCCGGCTGGGTCGGCAGCCCGACGATTGATTGGATGTTGAAAGGTGTCACCTCGGCACCGAATTCCAATTACTCCTATTGGGTCTCGGAAAACGTGTTCGCCATGTTCCAATTGATGTTCGCCATCATCACCCCGGCGCTCATCATTGGCGCCATCGCTGAACGCATGAAGTTCAAGGCCATCCTGGTGTTCATGACCCTGTGGATGATCATTGTTTACTTCACCCAGGGCCACGCGGTTTGGGGCATCAACGGCATCATGAACGGCGTATGGAACGCCAACGCCAAGATCAAGGCAATTGACTTCGCCGGCGGCACGGTGGTGCACATGACGTCCGGTTGGTCGGCGCTCGTGCTCTGCTTGATCCTCGGCAAGCGCAAAGGCTTCGGCAAGGAGAACTTCGCGCCGCACAGCCTCGTGCTCACCTACATCGGCACCGGCATGCTGTGGGTCGGCTGGTACGGTTTCAACTCCGGTTCAGCGGTCGCCGCTGACGTGGTTGCGGCCAACGCCTTCACTACCACCACCATCGCCACCGCCATCGCGTCCTTTGTCTGGCCGATGTGGGAGTGGATCGTCAAGGGCAAGCCGAGCGTGCTCGGTTTCTGCTCCGGCGCCGTTGCCGGCCTGGTCGTCATTACGCCCGCTTGCGGTTTCGTGACGCCCCAAGGTTCTATCTACATCGGTCTCGCGGCCGGCACCATCTGCTGGTTCATGTGCTACAAGGTCAAGGCCTGGTTGGGTTATGACGACGCGCTGGACACGTTCGGCGTGCACGCCATCGGCGGAACGACCGGTGCCATCATGACCGGCATGCTCGCCCGTAACTCGGTCAACGGCAATCTGGCCACGAACCTCAAGGCCTACGTTACCGACAGCTGGTTCCAACCGCTCGTGAAGGAACAATTGAAGGCGGTCGTGATCACCATCGTGTTGAGCGTGGTGGCCACCGTGGTCATCGCCTACATCACGAAGTTGCTCGTGGGTCTCCGCCCGACGGAAGAAGTCGAAGTCACCGGCCTCGACGAATCCGAACACGGCGAACTCGGCTACCACGGCTGATTTTAGAGTCCAAGGAGGGACTGGGGAACACACGGCTGGCAACGCAAGTTGCCAGCCGTTTTTCTTTTCAGATTAAACAACTTTAATGACCAGCGCCGTGGTGTTGTCCCGACCGTCGTTTTTGACCGCGTTTTCCACGAGCGCTTTCGCCGGATTGAAATCTTTGCCCTTTGTCCGCAACAGATCCACGATTTGATGGCCGTAAAGTCCTTCCGTTAAGCCGTCCGAGCAAATCAAAAACACGTCGCCACGGGCGCATTTCACCGCTCCGGTTTGCGGATTTACAAATTGATTTTCGCCGCCGAGCGCCTTTTGGAGCACATTCCGGCGCGGATGCGTGCGCGCTTCGTAGTCCTTGATTATTCCATTCCGCAGGAGCCAGGCGACGTGGGTGTCGTCCTGCGTTAGCTGGATCAATTCACTTTTGCCCTTCGCCAATTGATAAATCCGCGTGTCGCCGACATGGCCGAAATACACCCAGCCGGGTGTGAACCACGCGAGGCTCATCGTCGTCTGCATCCCGTGACACTCGTCATAGCAGCTTCCGAGATAGGCCAGCGCGCGATGAACCTGCTCGTAAAGTTCGGCCAGCACATCGGCAAAGCTGGCGTTCACGCCGCGTTTGGCTTGGTTGAAAGAGCGGGGGAGCAGGGTGGTGATTTTTTCCACGGCGATGTTGCTGGCGAACTCTCCGGCCTTCGCGCCGCCCATGCCGTCGCACACGGCGAAGGTGAAATCATGCGCCGCCAGCGAAGCTTCACCAAATTTGCCGAGCCGGTGGACTTCCTGTGCGTCGAAGCGGAGGCCGAGGAACGAGTCCTCGTTGTTCTTGCGCACACGGCCGACATCCGTCCAGCCGAACCATTGCAGTTCGTCGGCGCGGGCGGCGGTTTTTGGAGTCCCTTGAGATTTGGCTTTCATGTTTTCGTGGGCTGGTTAGGCAAGAGGGTGGCGAACTCGAAATCAATTACGCAGAAGCGGCCGTCGGCAAAGCGGTAGGTCACGTTGCGCACATCCGGGTCGTCGTGGCGCACGCCGAATTTTTCCAGTTCGGCGAAGATTTCCGCCCGGCGCTTTTCGTCGAGCTGCTCCACGCGGGTGCCGCAGTTGGTGGTGATGATGCGGAGTTGGTCGCGGTCGGCTTCGAGCAGGCGCGGGACGAACGGACAGCCGCGTTCCTTGAGGTGACGCAGCACGCGCACCTCGTTGTCGAAGCGCTCCGCCGCCTTCGGGCCGTGGTAAGCCTTGAAGACGCGCCCGTCGAAGCTCAAGTGCACCGTCGCGCGCAATGTGTCCTTCACCTTCAGCATCGCTGCCCGACTATCGCCCATTCTGGTGCCGCTGCCAAGTCCGGCGCGATTTGGCCAGCTCGGCTAAATTTCGCCAGCGGCATCCGGTCGTCGGCAACACGGTTCCCGCCGATGAAAATGATTTTTCCCGCATGAAATCAATTTGTCTCAGTAGTTGCCGCAAAATTCTTGCGATGTGGCACCCGCTTTGCTAATCATTTCCCCACACAGGTTCAGCCCGCGTTTCTGATGGACGCGGGTCGGTTGAACCGTTCCTCACTGACAACAACAAAATCAAGCACATGGCCAAATACATACTGGAATACCTCTGGCTGGACGGTTATGAACCCGTCGCCAACCTCCGCGGTAAAACACAAGTCAAAGAATTCAAGAGCTTCCCGAAACTCGAAGAACTCCCGTGGTGGGGCTTCGACGGCAGCTCGACCCGCCAGGCCGAAGGCCGCAGTTCCGACTGCATGCTCAAGCCCGTCGCGGTTTATCCTGATGTCGCCCGCGGTGCCAACTGCGCGATTGTCATGTGCGAAGTCTACATGCCAGACAAGAAGACGCCGCATCCGAGCAATGGTCGCGCGACCATTCCCGACGATCCCGGCGCCTGGTTCGGTTTCGAACAGGAATATTTCCTCTACAAGAACGGTCGTCCGCTCGGCTTCCCCGAAGGCGGCAGCAATTTCCCCTATCCGCAGGGGCTTTACTACACCGGTGTCGGCTATGATTCCGTCGGCTGCATCGCCCGCGAAATCGTGGACACGCACCT
>Ga0208743_1000483_pt1 | contig 11199 bp, 13 predicted proteins | sample CryBogCBH04Jul08_FD_184615 | JGI IMG/M metagenome (GOLD analysis project Ga0208743, IMG submission 184615) | Freshwater microbial communities from Crystal Bog, Wisconsin, USA - CBH04Jul08 (SPAdes) (version 2) | ecosystem: Environmental > Aquatic > Freshwater > Lake | place: Crystal Bog...
TTAAATTACGGTTTATAGTGCTGGCTATATAACCTTTGGAGTATGCGGGTGGCGACCATCACAAAAAAACAAAAAATAGTCGCAATTGCCTTAAGTGTCATCTTGGTTTTCTATGCACTGCTGGGTTTTTATGTATTGCCGGAACTGGCCCGCAGTAAATTGCCGGGTTTGTTGACCGAAAAGTTCGGTTTGCAGGTTGAATTGCAGGCGGTTGCTTTTAATCCTTTCAGTTTTGAGCTGGAAGTGAATGGTTTTTCGCTGCATGAGAACGCTGCCAAGCCACTATTCGCCTTTGAGCGTTTTGCCGTGAATTTCAATCTGTTGTCATCGCTGCTGGAACAGGCTGTAGTTTTTGACAGCATTGCCTTGAACAAGCCGGTTACCAACATCAAACGACTTGCTAACGGCGAATTCAATTTCAGCCGGATGTTGGCACAGCCCGGCAAACAACCCGAACCAAAACAGGAAACTGTAACAAAACAGAATTCCGGTCTTTTGCCCTTATTGGTTCGGCAACTGAGTATTGATGAGGGACATATTGCCTGGCTGGATCAATCCGGTGGCCAGGAGCAGAGTGAAGCGGTTTTGCCTTTAAGTGTTTCTATTGTCGATCTAGGCACAAAAAGCGGGAAAGAAGCGACATTCAATCTGGGGTTCAAGCTGGCATCCGGCGGACATTTGCAATGGCAGGGTGATTTCAGTTTGTCGCCTTTAGCCTCCAAAGGCCTTATTCATCTGGAAGGCTTGGAGTTGCCGAAGGTTTGGCAATTATTTTTGCAAAAAGCTTTGCCGGTCGAAATTGCTGAGGGATTGTTTACCCTGAATACGGAGTATCAGGTCAGCCATCCCGGGAAAGAGCTGGAGCTGAATATCAGCAAAACAGACATCGAGATCAAGCAACTGGGTTTTACCGAAAAAGGCGGGAAAGAGCCCTTATTAAGTTTTCCGGATTTGGCAATCCGCGGGATTAGCGCCGACTTCGGCAAGCATTTAGTAAATATCGCCACAGTTTCCAGTAAAGATGCCGTTTTCAGGGCCAGTTTGCTAAAGGATGGGAGGCTTAATTATCAGGCTTTGTTTGCCAAGCCTGTATAGTTTGTCACGGTTGGTGTCAGTCACCGCAACCGGAAAATTAAAAGAACCCGGAAACTGCATCAACATCATAAAGACCGAGCTTAGCAGAGTGCCCAAAGCCGGTAATAAGAATACCGTGCTTTTGGTGCCATATCCATCAACTTCTCCGGATATCCCAAAATGGGTAGGAATCTGGTCTGGCAGTTTCATAAATCCTTTAATACAAAACAACCACATCATTCCCAAAAGCGCCCAGTTTAAAACAATCAGAACCCAGTCCGGACCCGTTAATACGATCTTCTCTTTAATTGAGGATTCCATTTTCAATAGATTTTGAGGTAATCATATTCCTTTGAACAAAAATAGTAAGAACATTTAATTTTCAAAGAACATTTTCTATATAAACATTCAAATATAATTAGCAATCAATGGCTTCGTCGTAGTATATTAATTTCAATTGACTGAAAATGAAATATTCTACAACTATAAAAGCTGACAATCATGTGCTTCGGTCAAATAATTACCTTTATCCCAAATTGATACGATACATGAGACGCATATTCTCTTTAATAGTTCTGATCTTTCTAATTTCCGCGACTGTTGACTATGCCCAGCCACTAACATCTACACAAATCGATTCGCTCACAGAGCGCACGCTCAGGGCTTTTGATGTACCGGGCATTGCAGTTGCTGTAATCAAAGACGGCAAAATCATCCACTGCGTTGGGTATGGCGTCGCATCACTGGACACTAAACAAAAAGTAAACGAGCATACGCGTTTCGGCATTGCGTCCAACTCAAAAGCCTTTCTGGCTACAACGCTGGGTATTCTTGTGGATGAAGGCAAAATAAAATGGGATGACAAAGTGCGCAAATACATACCCGAGTTTCGCCTTTATAATGCGTATGCAACCGAAGAATTCAACATCCGCGACATGCTCACCCATCGTAGCGGTCTGGGTCTCGGGGCAGGCGACCTCATGCTTTTTCCAGACTCCAACGATTTTAAAATCAACGATATCATCGCCGGGCTTGCATGCCTGAAGCCGGTCTCATCCTTTCGCTCCAAATTTGACTACAACAACAATATGTATGTGCTGGCAGGCGAAATCGTAGCACGGGTGAGCGGGATGAGTTGGGATGAATTTGTAGAAAGCCGAATTCTGCGACCATTGGGCATGAACCATTCTGCCGCCTGCTACGAGCGATTGAAGGACAAAACAAATGTGGCATCGCCACACGCATTTTCTGATGGTAAACTGGTGGTCGTGCCCCGCGATAATTTCAAACTGGGTCATTCGGCGGGCGGCATGGTAGCCAGTGCCGCAGATCTGTGCAAATGGGTGCAGCTACTCCTGAATCACGGTAAGTATGTGGATGAAAAAGGAGATAGCGTACAACTGATATCGAAAGAGGCGCTGGATGAGATGTGGGCTTCGCAAATAGCCCTTCCTGTAAAATCGCCCGGAGCGTATAATACACATTTTTCTGGATATGGTTTTGGCTTTGCCGTTTCGGATGTGAAGGGCTATAAACAAGCAGGGCATACGGGTGGTTTGGCAGGCATGGTTACGCAGATCACTCTGATACCCGAACTCAATCTGGGCATCATCGTCCTCACCAATCAGCAAGCGGGACCGGCATTTACCAGTATCACCAATCAGATAAAAGACGGCTATCTTGGCATTACCGGCACAGACAGGGTGAAAGAGAATCTTGAACAATACCGCAAGAAAATGGATAATGGTCATCACATAGCCGATTCGGTTTGGAAGGATGCTGCAAAGATAAAAGCCAATGGCAAACTACCTATAAAAACAGAAGACTACACTGGAAGCTATACTGATCCCTGGTTTGGGGAAATGAACCTAACCATGAAAGACGGTCTGTTTTGGATAGCAGCAAAACGCTCCTACCGTCTGCATGGTGAGCTATATTATTACAAAGGCAATACCTTCCTCGTCAAATGGACAGACAACAGCATGGATGCAGACGCCTATGTAAATTTTACGCTTGATGAAAGCGGTAAAGCCAAAGGATTTACCATGAAGCCCATATCACCCCTCACCGATTTCAGCTTCGATTTTCAGGATTTGAGTTTTTTGAGGAAGAAGTAATATAGAGTCAACAAACCTGGATTCTGGAAATCCTTACATCTCGCAATTGGCGCTGAGGATATTTTCTCGCAAAGGCGCAAAGTTCGCAAGGGAAGTTTTTTGAATTTGCAGTTGTCGCGCCTTTGCCTTGTCCTATTTTTGCGTGCTTAGCGTGAATGAAAATGCGCAAAACTATGCCCTGTTGTTCCGGAAGTTAGCGTAGCGCTTCCGGAACTCAGAATAAAATGCCGCCTCAGACGGACTTCATATTGCTGAAGTTGAGAAATATACTGTTGCTCCTCGTTTTCTATATGCTGGCTTCGGTAACTCTATTTGGCATTAGCATCAAAAATTGACCTTTCTACCATTGAATACCTTCAGAGAAGGGTTTTTATTTTTACTTCCGGATGCTCCCTCCTTTTGAAAAACGAACATTGTGATATGAGGGTGGCTGGAACAAGCCAAAAATATAACTATATTTGCATTATGGATGCGACTTCGAAAACAAAGGAACTAATCAGTAAATACGGATTAAAAATAACCGTAAAAGAGGAACTTACCAGTAAAGCAAATCATATGAAAATTGCGCTTGCTAACGATCCTAAGGTTGCAGCATGTGACAGATTGGTAAAGAAATTGAGCTTTCAATAAATTTTAAGACCAGAGGATCGCAAAGCTACACATGCCGATCAAAATGAAAATGAGTTAAATCCCTGTTGTTCAGGAAGCTAGCACAGGGCTCCAGGAAAAGAGAATAAAATTCCGTCCCGGATGGACTTCATATTGCTGAAGCCGGGAAATGCACCGTTGCGCCTCGTTTTCTATATGCTGGCTTCGGTAACTCTATTTGGCATTAGCAACACTTTCTACCATTGAATACGTTCCGACAAGGGTTTTTGTTGTTACTTCCGGATGCGCTTGCGCAACATCCGCGAAGAATTGGACGTACAAATTAACAGATTTCCGAAAGTTCAAAAAATATTCAGAAATAAAAAATGTTGTTAATATCTAATTTACATTGCAATTTTTGATGAAATTATATAATTTCTCGGCTATCTGTTTGCCTTCCTCACTAAGATCATCTGCGTTTTGGATTTTCTCAGTAGCGGTTCTGCAAAAATCAACTTTGTAATTGGAATTTATTGATCCCGAAACCGATGAAATTTTCTTTGATAACCTGAAATTATCGTCTATAAATTTGCCAAGGCCTATATTTTTATATGTCGATTCTATTATTGCCGTTTCATCAATTTCTAAATCATCTGAATGTTTTCCTTTGTCTAGTTCCCTAACCGTAGCTATTAAAACACATTTGCTAATTGAATTTTCAATTTCTCTTCCTTGAGTCTGATAGAAATTGTCACCTAAATTATCTTTCAAAACCTTTAATCTCACTGCTTTTGCAGAATCCGGACTCCTCTCTGTATCATCTTTGTCCGCTACTAGAAATATTTTATTACATATTCTGGACGTTTTGATTTTATCCCATTTTTCTCCATCAGAAAATGACCAATGAGTAATATTTCCGCCTCCATATTCAACAAATGAAAAATGGATATCTTCTCTAAATTTATTTTGTTTGTCTGGGTCAATATAGGGAGAATTTTGGTACACTTCGAGGTATTTACGCAAGTACAATCTATCTGTAATGCCTTCCACCCAGATGGTACAATTGCTCAAAAAAATAGACGAGTTTCTGGCTCCTATCAAATCTAATATAGCAATCTCACCACAATTAGTATTTTCAATTTTGTATATTATTTTCTGCGCACTATTAACTGATTTCTGAAACGTATAAATTGATATATCTTTTTCATCCAAAGTAATATCTAGAAAATGATTGGAATGGGTAGTAATAAAATATTGATAGTTTTTAAATTCATCTCTTAGAAGTGTTTCAATAAACATCCTTTGCATTCCGGGATGCATTGATAACTCCGGTTCTTCTATGAAAACCAATAAGTTATTTCCTTGATTGAGGAATAATGGATATAACAATATAAAAAGCGCCTGAATTCCATCGCCCAATGCATAGACAGGTCTATCCAGTTCATTTCCAATATCAACGGTCAAGACTTCGTTCTCAAGGTGCGGTACGAGACTTACAGGTTGATTTTGGAAAAAGTTTTTGCTGAGAAAATCCTCAAATTTTCTTACCAATTCTCGCTTGTCTTTATTTCCGAGCAGTAATTCTTTTATGTCGTTATATAAATTGAGCCCAGTAAAGATTTGGCAACTCGTATCTAATTCTATTTTTTTAAAATAGTCTTGAAGTGTTCTCTCCTTGTAATTGTCATCGCTCCCGGAAAAATTATTCCCCTTATTTGGATCCAACTGTATTGGGCGCAAACCTCTTAATATTGGAATATATACATTATTTGTATGAAAATTAGACAACTCCGGCATGACTTTCTTTAATTCTATTTCTAAATCGACTCCTTCTTTCTGAATGAATGGAATTAGTAAAGCCGGATTATTTGGATTTGTAGTGTAAGAATCTTGAGAAGAAGTATTTATTATTACATAGTTATCTTGCAATTGCTTAAGGAATACATTTACTTCAGCAATAAACATGTTTAAATTATTTTTATTAAATTTGATTTCTCTAAGCAGATTCTCAAGATTCTTGATTACGCCATTAATTTCCGAAAAGCCATATGACATAAATTGAGATCTAATTCTATTTCTATATGCTCGAATAATGTTCTGCACTTCGAAAACATCATATCCATACATATTGAATTCAAAATCATTATCACAAAACAATGTTCTTAAGAATCTACTTTTGCCGGAATTATTCTGTCCGATGAAGATATTTATTTTTGATAAATTAGCTAATTTATAATTGATGGTTTCTTTGCCGTTATGTATTGCCTCAAAGCCGTCATACTTATTTGCATCAAAAATTATAGTTTCAATCATTTTTAATATTTCTTATCAATCAATAATATTGAGAAGCTAAATTAGTATAATGATTTCAATAAGAAAATCTTTAATTTTTTATGCTATATTTTGCAATTCAATTCTTGTTAGTGCATATCCAGTTGTAGCAGAAGTATAGCGACAATTCCTCCGGAACTCAGAATAAAATGCCGTCTCTGACGGACTTCATATTGCTGAAGTTGAGAAATGTACTTTTGCTCCTCGTTTTCTAAATGCTGGCTTCAGTAACTCTATCCGACAGTAGTATCAAAATTGACCTTTCTACCAATGAATACCTTCAGAGAAGGGTTTTTATTTTTACTTCCGGATGCGCTTGCGCAACATACGGGAAGAACAGACCACCCGATCTGAAACTGGCAGAATTCCATTAAAAGCGATTAACTTTGTTATGAAAAGGAGGTGACAAGCTTTTTATGAACATACAATACATTTCTGACAACCGCGGTCATACAACTGCCATACAAATACAAATCCCGATTGGTGACTGGCAAGCTATGAAAAATAAATATAAAGAATTTGAACAGGCGGAAAAAGATATTGAGGCTGTACCCGACTGGCAGATAGAATTAGGAAAAATTGAACTGCAAAATATTGCCAACGGTACTGCGGGTTTGCTGGATTGGGAAATTGCAAAAGAACAATTTAAATTTTAGCCGGTTGTGCCATTCTTAATTCGAGTTACAACAAATGCCCGAAAAGACATTCAGAACGCCATTGATTGGGAAAATGGACGAAGTCCTGGCTTGGGAAAGCGATTTTTTAAAGACTTGCAATCAAAACTGAATGAATTATCTATTACGCCTGCCATCGGAAGCGTCCGCTACGAAAATGTAAGGTGTACATCCACCGATATATTCTCCTATATGATTCATTATTTCATAGATGAACACGCACAGACCATTACACTGATCCGGGTACTAAGTTCAAAACAAAAGCCAATATATTGAGTCTTGTTAATTTTTGTTAAAACTCTTCAATCTGCAATCGGCATACTCCGGCGATTATAAGCTAACTGCAAGGCTCTTTGGACAAACGGAGATGCTGTGTTTGATAGGAATTAATTATTTTTACAAAAAAAGCGTAAATGAGTTATGCTGAAAGACGGATAGTAAAATCCTATTCCGATTTATTTGAAGGGCTGAGTTCAATAAGTAAAATTGAACTAATTGAAAGGCTCACCAAATCTTTAAAGACCGAAAAGAAAGCAAAATATGATGCTTTTTTTGAATCTTTTGGCGCATTTGGTTCTGATAATCCGGCTGAAGATATTAAAGCCATCCGGAAGTTTCGTAGTAAAGAATTAAAATTCTAATGAAGTACCCTTTTGTTGGGAAGTTAGCGATAGCGTTTCCGGAACTCAGAATAAAATGCTGTCTCTGACGGACTTCATATTGCAAAAGCTGAGAAATGTACTTTTGCTCCTCGTTTTCTAAATGCTGGCTTCGGTAACTCTATTTGACAATAGCAACAAAGATTGACCTTTCTACCATTGAATACCTTCAGAGAAGGGTTTTTATTTTTACTTCCGGATACGCTGGCGCAACATCCGGGAAGAACAGTAAACCCGCGCTGCGCTCTGTTTCTCCGCTCTGACAGTTACCCCATCACCACTTCCGGCAATCTCCTCGGCACAACACCCTTTACGGCTTTGGCTATGGCGGCTATGTGTACAGGCGTGGTGCCGCAGCATCCGCCTACAATATTCACCCAGCCTTGTTTGGCATAATCGCTCACTATTGCCGCCATTTCTTCCGGGGTTTCGTCGTATTCGCCCATAGCATTCGGCAAACCGGCATTGGGGTAGGCGCTCACATAGCAATTTGCCAGATCAGACAATTCCTGCACATGGGGGCGCATTTCAGAAGCGCCCAATGCGCAATTCAGACCAATGCTCAAAGGATCGGCGTGCGACAGCGATATATAAAAAGCTTCCAGTGTCTGCCCGCTCAGTGTTCTTCCTGAAGCATCGGTAATGGTGCCGGAGATCATCACAGGCAGCTTTTCTTTGCCGGTTTCTTTAAAATATTTGTTGATGGCAAAGAGGGCGGCTTTGGCATTCAGGGTATCGAAAATGGTTTCTACCAGCAGCACGTCGGCGCCGCCATCCACCAAACCGGATATTTGCTCGTAATAGGCGTCGGCAACTTCATCGAAAGTTACTGCCCGGTAGCCCGGATTGTTCACATCTGGCGAGAGCGACAAAGTTTTGTTCATCGGACCAATGGCTCCCGCTACAAAACGATAGGCGGGATCGGCGCCGGTTTCGGCACAAAATTTCTGCACGGCTGTTTTTGCGATTTTTGCCGCAGCCACATTTATTTCGTAAGCCAGCGACTGCATATCATAGTCTGCCAGCGACACGGTCTGCCCATTAAAAGTATTGGTTTCCAGAATATCAGCGCCGGCTTCCAGGTATTTGCGGTGTATGGTTTCAATTATGTCCGGATGGGTAAGGCACAGCAAATCATTATTGCCCTTCACATCCTTGTGCCAGTCTTTAAAACGCTCGCCACGGTAGTCGGCTTCTGCCAGCTTGTATTGCTGAATCATGGTACCCATCGCGCCATCTATGAGTACAATGCGCTCGTTGAGCAGCTTTTTTAATCTATCTTCAATTTGCATTATGCAAAGGTATGTATTCTTAAAACAATTGAAATGTTAGGAAATTGGTAAACAAAATGCTAGTTTCCGGACACAGTCCGATAAAACATATGCTGATTGTGATCAAATAATATAAACCACAGAGTTAGGCTGAGTTAATCACAGAGTTTCACGGAGTTGCCAATAAAAGACAAATCCACAATTTATACCGTTCAAGGTTTAAGATTGACGAATGAACAGATTTGAACATCCGGCACAGGATTTGTCATTGTTTAATAAATCCGTATCCTATATTCGTACTAATTTATGCGCCGATTCAAACTACTTCGCTTAAATCGTAAAGGGTGTCTGGCGAGAAATCAAGTGGTGCGGGAAAAATATTCCCATCCAGGTCTTTCATTTTCGCCAGTCCATCCCACTTTATTGTTGGGTAGTCGTCTAAGTTAGCCTGCATAAAAACATCACTTTTCCTTAAAATTGGAAAATCTGATAATATCGGTTCAAAGTTTATTTTTCTCTGTTCCCTGTTATCAAAAACAGCCGTTATTGTGTACGGACAAATGTCTATTATAGCGCTAATAAAATGCATATAGTAATCTATTTCAATGGTTCAATTCTTGAAATAATTCCGCCTTCCCGTAGCGACTGTTTATAATTTTCCAAAAGCTCATCCCTATGAATCTCTGTCCATGCCTGCACCAAACGTAGCGCTTTCTTAGGCAGATGACCTTCTATAAGTTCTCCGTCTAGAATATTTACTTTTGCTTTATGTTCAGCATATTCCACATGAAAATGCGGCGGTACATGATCCCGAAAGAACATTCTGACAATAATTCCATAAAACCGGCATATTTCAGGCATAATCAAAATAACTGCAAATATACAGATTATTTATTACTTTCATTACATTAGACCATTGGTCGAAGTAAATTTGCAATGTGCCTGCCGTGAACATATCCATTACCAGAAAGCTGATATTATGCGCAATGAAGCCAAATAGACATTATCAGCATTTACATAGAGAATAATTAAAACAAACATGAAAGGCAACCGTTTAATTATCATGTTCTGCAATATGAAACCCAGCAAAAACAGTATTACATTTTATGCTTTGTAGAATCCGGCACAATTAGGAAATGATCAAAATTGCTTGTTTGTTTTCCTGTTGGAAGACCAAAAAATGAATAACCTTAGATGGTCCTTCACTCCAAGTGGTGTGGTAAAAATAAATTGAAAAAAGTATGGACAATAATTAGTAATTCCTTATTTTTGCAGTATTATATCACCATAATGGCTTATAATACAAAGACAACAAACCATTTTGATAAACAAGCTTTGAGGTTGTCTAAAAGATATTTATCCATTATGCTTGATATAGAAGCGTTGCGGTTGTCGTTGGCTGAAAATGCTTTTCAAGGTAATGCTTTGGGAAATGGATTATATAAAGTTCGTATGGCTATCAAGTCGAAGGGAAAGGGAAAATCCGGGGGCGCACGGGTAATTACAATTGTGAAGGTGGTTGATGAAACAGTAATACTTGCAGCCATTTATGACAAATCGGACATGGAAAATATATCAGACAAAGAATTGAAAGATTTATTATTAACTTCAAAATTGGATTCAAAATGAACACTGAGCAGGAAAAGAAGAGAAAAAGCAGGAATAAAGAAAAATTTCTTAATGAATTGAAGGGCGCTTTTAGCGAAATTAGAGAGGCGGATGAATATGCCAAAGAAACCGGCTTGCAGTATCCGGCAGCTTTTGATGCAGTTAAAAAGAACCGCGGTGTGCGTCCGGGTGCAGGCGCGCCTAAGAAAAGTGTTGTAGCTAAAAACCGCTCGGTTAAACTTACAGATGCGGATTACCAAAAGATCATCAAAAAGTATCACACTTTTGCAAAAGGGGTAAGAACACTTTTGGAGGATTAAAATTACTTTTTTAGATCTTTATGCAAATAGAATTCCGGCGAATTTGCCAAACAAAAACCATTCCTGTTCAGGTACTAGGATGGAACGCAGATGACGCAGATAAATATGATAATCACTGATTTCGATTTATTTACGATAACATTATAAATATGCTATTATCACGAAGTAGCCCACCCCAATATATTGTTTTTGTCGTAAATAAACTTACATATTGCGGAAGATAAAATATTGTTTATCGTATAATCAGTGTCATCTGCGCTCCATTGGCACCTGATTAGCTACCCTAATCTCAATATCCCATTGATATTTAACAAGCCAGGTAAATCCTACACCTTCGCGCCCTTCTTGGGATGCACAACCGGAATCTGGGATTGTAGCTTTATTTTGCCATATCCGCCCAATACATTGCGCAGGTTATGGTATCCCTGCCTTTTGAGCAATGAAGCGGCGATTACCGACCGGTAGCCGCCTGCGCAGTGCACATACAGGTTTTTGTCATCTTCTATCATGGCTACTTTCAGGGGGTCTGTCAGGGTGTCCAATGGCATGTTGGTGGC
>Ga0208743_1000486_pt1 | contig 11160 bp, 21 predicted proteins | sample CryBogCBH04Jul08_FD_184615 | JGI IMG/M metagenome (GOLD analysis project Ga0208743, IMG submission 184615) | Freshwater microbial communities from Crystal Bog, Wisconsin, USA - CBH04Jul08 (SPAdes) (version 2) | ecosystem: Environmental > Aquatic > Freshwater > Lake | place: Crystal Bog...
CTGACACTCATGCCGACAAATAATTCGGCCTTCTGTTTTTACCATTGGTGGCATAAACCCCATGTCATCTGTCCAAACTATTTCTTTTTCGTTATCCATCACTCACCCTCCTTCAGTGCTTTTTCAGCCAGACCAATTGCCATCGCCAACACAGTCCATGTTGTGCCTTCATTAGGCGTTTTTGGCGTAGGGATGTCTTCATGTTCGATGTCTGCGATCTGCTGCAATACACCGCGTAACCGTTCAATCGTATCGGCGGCTTCACTGATTGTTTGCCAAGTATAAGATTCTCCGCCTTTGTTGTTTCGTAACCGTTCAACAATATCCATCACTCACCCCTCAAAGCCCGAACACAATTTTGGCTATTACAATTACGCATATAAACCCCAATCCCATACCAAGAACCACAGCAAACGTAGCTTTAAACAGACCTATAAAGTCATCCATCACCACTGCACCTCCCCATTGACGATGATATGCTCGTACCAGCGGTCGCCATCCTCGTTTTCCCATAACGCCCAGACGTTGTTTGGTTCATATTCATATCTGATCAGTGTCATCTTTTTTATCCCAACTAAATTTTGGTAGGGTCACCTTTGGTTTGACGGAAGCCAGATCCCCTCGGATGCTGGCCTCTCGCTTGGCTTGGTTTGACGAAACCAAACGCACCCTGCTGCTTGGATCAATACCGCCGACGCTTGCGCCGCCATGGTTGCGCGGTCCGCGCTTGCCAATCGCCATCACATATACAGGCTATGGTCGATAGCCTTCTCCTCTGGTCCGTCATGAAGCACGGTGTGGTCGTTTACGATGTCGAATGGATAACGCCGCATCTCGACGATGTCGTGGTCCTCATCACGGGTCTTCTTGAGAAAGTTAACATGGAACCGCGCCGCCATGAACGATTCGGTCGTAGTCACGATGTGGTCGATGCTCTTGCCTGCTGGTACGATGTAAAACATTTGTTATATCTCCATTTAGTGAACAAGGATGTTATCTCACGAATCATTTATCGTGTCAAACATATTTTTATACATCTCTTCAACAGTCCATTCGTCTTCAAACTCGCCGATACCGTCGGGGTCCACCAAAACACCATCGGGGAATGTAAGCGCCAAGCGTTTATGCTTTTCCTTTCTATGTTGGCGCAAGGCGGCCTGATAGGCCTCCTGCACTGTCAGGCCATATTCTTTACCAATTGAGCGGTATGTACGGGCATTGTACATACGCTCGATGTAGATTTGCTGGTCGTTCATTGTGGCACCATCCCGCAATACCCGTGGGTTCTTTCGGTACTTTTTCGATAACCTTCACCATCTTCTGTTTTTACCCATTTCCTTCCCTCATCCGTCCACCGCCAAGCCATGCACTCTTTACCAATGCAACAATATTTGCCGTTCCAATCTTTATTTTTAATTGGGCAAAGTTTATTTTCGGCCTCTTCAGGCGTCACATAATGCGGGTTGTCACTCATTGCTCTGGCCCCGCTTCTTTTTTGTCCTCGGCGATCTGGCTATAGAACGTCATGGCTGCCTGCATCCGCGCTGGGCCATCGAGCTGGGACATGACATTGGCGACAAAGGTAGACGTCAGGTGCAGCACGGTGCCCACCGTTAGGCCATCCATGGCCTTGGCCATCGCGTCATAGGCCTTGATATGCTTCTCTTGGGTCTTCTTCTTCATGTGCTCGTTTAGGTCTAGGGTCATTTCAACACCTCATAAAGTTTTGATGATTTCTTTCCAGACTGCGTGGGCATGAACTCGCCTGTCCACTTCAGCATCTCGTTATCGACGAAGAATTTAAACAACTTCGCCCACATATTAGCCTTTGGTGGTGGGCCCACAAATAACTGCAACATAATGCGGATTGATTCGCCTGTTGCAGCAACGCCCACCATTTCCCGTGCCCATTCGTCATATTGCTTCTGGGCTTTCAAATACCAGCTATCGTCACTCATTTAAACTTTCCTGTAGCGTTTAATTTTGATCTTTTTACGTGGGTGTATGCTTTCTTCAACGACTAAATATCCCTTGTCTGCAAGCTTCTTCAGCCCCTTTTCAATATCCTCCTTCTTGTATGTCCTAAGTTTGTTGACCAAAACCCCAAAGGTCTCGCCTTCGCGGTCAATCAAGTTAACCAGCCGTGACAGCAACGCGTCCTCCGGCGCTTCCTTTTGGCGGTCGTTTCCGATCACCATACGGGCCTTGGTCTCGATGTCATTCTTCACCATCGCATAGGCCCAGCGGACATGTTCCACCGTGCGCAAACCTTCCGGTGCCGCTAGGATGAACGATATCTTTGCCACAAGCTCCTTGCCGCGCAGATACAGCGCCTCCAGCCCATTACGCTCCGAGGCGTCCTCGGCCAGATTATGCAATGCCTCGCTGGAGCGCTCCAGAAGGGCCACAGCGTCGTCTGTCGAGGGAACCGCCACCTTGGAGCCATAGTTCTCGATGCGGCCCTCTGGCATCATGCTAAAGGATCCTGCAGATGCGATCTGCTGCAGGGTTGCCTTCATCTCATCTGGCATCGGGCGCTTCTTGAACCGCTTCTTCTCGTAGGGCACCGACTTGGTCTCGATGAACAGCAACGACCGACCGATGAAACCGTTTGTGGCGTTCTCGAAGTTGACCGTCGAATCAAAGTTTGTGTTGGTCGTAAACCCGATCATCGACAGGAAAGGATTGCGAATGCCGTCCTCGATGAACTTCAGGGCCTGCTCCAGCTGGACACGCCTAGCTTCCTTGATCTTGTCAGGAGCGTCATCGAGCTGCCGGTCGATCTGGGTGATCTCGGCCAGCAACTGCTTGCGAATTTCCTTGCGCACATCGCCGCTGACCATCAGCGAACTATTGCCCTTGGAATAGACAGACATCAGGATGCCGATAATGCCTTCGAGGTAGTTTGCGCCGCCCTTGGTCTGAGCCGACTTGATCTTGGTAAACAGGTAGCCGATCTCATCGATCAGGTAATAGGTAGGCTGGTGCTCGACGAGATTGCGGACCATTTCCTGCTCTGATTTGATCGCGCCATAGCAGGCCTTCTTCAGGCCCACAGCCGTCATGATCTCGCCCACGCCATCAAGGACGCTGTCCTTGCCGGTGCCCGACGCCGCAACGCAGAACCCGATCAGGTTCGACGTCACACTGCCGATCGGGTCGTTATACTTTAGGCCGATGAGGTTGCCCATCGCGACTAGGGCACCGCCGACCGATAGGTTCTCGCGCTTATAGCGAACCTGATCTTCGATCCATTGGGCTACCTCGCCGACGAAGCCCGGTGGGCGACGCAGGTCAATGCCGCTGATGTCGATCTCGTCCCGCTCTACCTCTTCAATGACCTCATTCGTCGAGAACGTAACCGGCCAAAGCCATCCGCCTTGTTCGGCATAGTGGACGAGGGTTCCGAGGGTGACGGGGTTGGCTGACTTTCCAAAGCTGTGCCACTTCTTGGCCATGTCTGAGGCATCGTGCTTGCTGGATGTGCTGGACCAAGCCTCCCAGAGGTCGTAGGCCGTACCAGCGGATGCGTGGTGTAGGGCCATGCCGATCTTGATCCAGACATCGTAGTCGAGATCGGCGTTGTTGATATACGAGAGCATATCCCCGAGTTGATTATATGATACATCGACGGTCTTGCTTTCAAAGGTTGCGCGGTAGCGTTCTGGCTTCTTTAGCAGTTCAAGCAGCGATGCTGGGGCGGTGTCAATATCATTTGGCGACCCCACAGCGATTGTGTAGCGGTTGCCACTGGCATGCAGCGACCCCGGCCCGACGACGTAGCCGGATGACTTGAAATCAACACCTTTGTAGGCATCAAGCTGCTGCACCAAGGCGACATTTTCGGGAGCTTTGAAGTACAGGTGTTTCGATCCACCGCCGGATCCTGTCTCCACGATCAGGCCTGCGCCGGTGATTTCTGGGAAGTCCTTGATCAACTGCGCATATGATTCGACACCGCCGTTACGGGCGTCCACGTCAACGACGATCAACCCCTTCACCAACACACCGTAGCCGGTGGCGAAGTGGTCCATTTCCTCGAAGCTTTCCAATTGCTCTTCGGACCATTCCGGCACCGAGGTCCAATTAGACATGATTGGGTGCTTCAAAACCGCTTTACAATTTTTATTGTGACAAGCGCAGCGACCATCCTTTGCAATGCCATGCAAGCCAAAGATGCGGTAACCCGCCTCCCAAAAGTCGCGATGATTTGACATTTTATTCTTGGTTCCCAAACAAATATTTCACGAGCTTTTCATATGTCGTCATGTGCGGATTATTGTTTTTACCCGCAGCGATAGAGCGAATGGTATTCTCGTGTAGACCAGTAGAGACAGCAACCTTTGCGAGGTTGCGGTCATTGAGCGCCACCCTTATGCGCTCCATCGTGATATTGTTCAAATCCATTTTTTATGCCTCTTTCAATATTGTGGTGTTGACAATCACACAACCTGCTGTCATTTGTCAACACGTTGAAACAGAGGAGATATGCCAATGGGCATTTTAGATACGATAAAAAAGCCGGGTGACAGGCCTGTAGTTGTCACGCTTTGCGGGGATAGTGGTATGGGTAAAACCACACTTGCTGCCTCGTTTCCCAAGCCGATCTTTATTCGTGCTGAAGATGGTGTTCAATCAATCCCCGAAAATCTAAAGCCGGATGTTTTCCCCGTCATTAATGACGTCGAAGACCTTTGGAACCAGCTTAAGGGTCTGATGGGCGAAGAGCATGGCTACAAGACTGTAGTCATTGATAGCATTACGGCTCTGGAGCGCATGTTCATCGCGGACGTCATCGCGAAGGACAACAAAAAGGCCACAAACATCCAGCAGGCTGCTGGTGGCTATGGCGCTGGCCGCGAGGCTGTCGCGATTATGCACCAGCGTTTGCGCAAGGCTGCTTCCATCCTCGCTGAAAAGCGCGGCATGCATACCGTGTTCATTGCCCACGTCGAAATCGGCACCGAAAATCCACCGGATGATGATTCGTTTAGCAAGTACGGCCTGCGCCTGCATGCCAAGTCGATGGCACCCTATGTTGACGACGTGGATGTTGTAGGCTTCTTGAAGCTGGAAACTTTTACGAAAGGTGATGGCGACCGCAAGAAAGCCATCTCCGACGGAACTCGTGTGCTGATCACACACGCAGCGGCAGCCAATGTGTCTAAAAACCGCTACGGCATTACCGAGCCACTGATTGTCGAGCTGGGCAAGAACCCTCTCGAAGCCTATATCCCATCACTCAGCGTTGTATTGAAGAAGGAAAAAGTAAATGGTTAATTATTGGAACCTCTCGGATGGCGATGACATCCACAAGACCGGCGGCGAATTTGAAACCGGCGGCGGTAACTTTACCCCGATCCCTGATGGCACCGGCCTGCTGGCTGCCATCGACGAGGCAAAGATCGATGAAGACCGTGACGGCAACGAGTTTGTCTCGATCCGCTGGTCGGTCCTGACGCCTGCGGAATACAAGAACCGCAAGGTCTTCCAGAAGATTTGGTGCATCGACGACAAGCCGCGCCAGAAAGACCCAGAGAAGGCCAAGGACAAGGCCAAGCGCATGCTTTTCGCTATCGACAAGAACGCCGGTGGCGCATTGGTGGCCAGCGGCAAGGAACCGAATGACAACAACCTGCAGAAGGCGCTTTCGGGCAAGCAGATGCAGATCACGGTCAACATCTGGGATATGGTCGGCGACGACGGCAAGAAGATGACCGGCAACTGGATTGCGTCGGTGTCGCCGAAGGCTGGCGCGTCCAAGGCTGCACGGCCACGCCCTGCAGACGACGATGATGGAATTCCGTTCTAAGGGGACTAGAACGGAACGGGGGCGGCTTTGGTGCCGTCCCCACTTTAACAACATATGGAGATTAAAATGGTTGAGATTAAGAAAAAACGCGGACGTCCTGCAAAGGTGACAGTAGAAAAGAAGACAGATACCCGAGATTGGGTTGAGTTGCTTCGTACCAGAGAGCCAAGCTTTGACGAAAAACTTGGAAAGCTTACAGTTCGTATTACCAAGCTTGAACGCATCCTTGAAGATGCTGTAAACGCTGGTCGCGAACTGCATAAGAAGATGGAAAGCCTGTCTAAAATCCGAACTTTGGGATGGCAGGCGCACACTGCCGGTGAATGTCCGGTTCACGACGATACGTCTGTGGAAGTGCTTCTTCGCAGTGGCGAAAAAAACGGACCACATTTGGCTTGTAATTTCTTGTGGCGTGAATGTGGTACAGGTACCATCGTAGCCTATAAGGTGCTTTGATGGCCGATAGATTTTCTCGTGGTTGGGACGGAGATCGTCATAAAGGCAAGCGAATTGCTACATTATGGACGGGTGGTTATATCGATGGTGATGTGACATTTTCATCTTATTTTGATGAACTTAGCACAACCGCTCAAATTGATCTGATTAGCGATGTCATTGGTCTTTTGGAGCGAGAACGCAAAATTATAATGGACGAAGTAAACCCATCCGATGACCTTTGTAAGATATTGGGCTGGCCTTTAAAGGACGAAAGATAATGGAACAGCGATCCGAGGAATGGTTTAACATTCGAAAGGGCCGGGTGACCGGTTCAGCCGTTGGAGCAATCCTCGGTATCGCACCCTTTGCGAATCAAGCGGACATCTTGCGCCGCATGGTTCGTGATTGGCACAAGGCTCCCAGTGAGTTTACGGGAAACATAGCCACTAACTGGGGCGTACAGAACGAGGCCGGTGCCCTTCTTGAATACGAGATGGTCACCGGTAACACGGTTGAACCGTGCGCCTTCTACCAATACGAGCACTGGCTCGGGGCCAGCCCCGACGGACTGGTGGGCGATAGGGGTCTGGTCGAGATCAAGTGCCCGTTTGGCATTCGGTACAAGAGACCGCCGGTATTCAAGACGGCAGCAATGCAGACCCACTATTACGCGCAGATGCAGATACAGCTATTTGCTACGGACCGCGATTGGTGCGACTTCTACCAGTGGACGCCATACGGGGATGCGTTGGAGCGAATAGATCGGGACGAATCTTTCCTCGCGACGGTGTTGCCCGTTCTAAAAAATTTCTATGAAAAATATCTAATTGAACGTGAGCTTCCGAACGCGGAGAAATATTTAGATGGGCAAGCGAAGCAGTTACAAAAAGCACAAGCTTGATGCCTATGCTACGCCGGAGGACGCGGTTCTGCCGCTTCTTTCGCACCTACCTAAGGAATCATACTATGCGGAGCCTTGCGCCGGTGACGGGGCTCTGATCCGCATCCTGCAAAAGCATGGCCACAAGTGCGTTGCCGCCTATGACGTTGAGCCTCGCCACAAGATCGTGAAACAGGCAGATGCGTCATTTTTGACACGCGAAGACATGAACCGCGCCAACCTAGTGATTACAAACCCGCCTTGGGGCCGCGATGTAATGCACCAGATCATCGAGAGATCCTTGTTTTGGGGGCCGACATGGTTGCTGTTTGATGCGGATTGGATGCACACCAAGCAGGCCACGCCTTACCTGCCGCACTGCAAGAAAATTGTGTCGGTGGGGCGGGTGAAGTGGTTTGGAAATACGGCTGGCAAGGATAACTGCTGCTGGTATTTGTTCGATTTTAACGACCCGCAACCCACAATCTTCGTAGGACAGTGATGAATACCATTAAACTAACCAAGCCCGAACTCATGGTTGCCGGGCTTGTCGGCAACATGCGAAGCATATCGTCGCTGGGCAATCTCGTTCAAAACAAGCACTCGCCAACTGATTCGCAGTGGCAGATTGATGTCGATGGGGCAGCCGCCGAAATGGCCTTTGCGAAGTGGCTGGATGTCTACTACGAGCCATCGGTGAATACATTCAAGGCACCGGATGTCGGGGTCATGCAGGTGCGATCCACCAAGCACGAGCATGGCAAGCTGATCATCCGGGCAAACGACAAGAAGGACGAGATTGTCGTCCTTGTGATTAATCGCATGCCTACCTACACAATGGCCGGTTGGATACGAACCAACGAAGCCAAGCAGGACAAATACCTCTACGACCCCAATGGCAAGGGTGCACCGGCATGGATGGTGCCACAGGTCAATCTAAATAAAATGGAAGATTTAAATGTTAAGACCCTATCAGCAAAAAGCGCACGATCAGATCATCCAGTGGGTGAAGAAAACGGCTGAGCCGTGCTGCATTGAGGCCGCTACGGGAGCGGGAAAGTCACATATCATTGCGGCGATTGCGGACACTATTCACCGCATATCTGGCGGCAAACACGTCCTATGCCTTGCGCCTAGCGCCGAGCTTGTGGTGCAGAATAGCGAAAAATACCGCGCGACCGGCAACCCCTGCTCAATCTTCTCGGCAAGCGCCGGTGCCAAGTCGCTTAAGCACCCGGTGGTGTTTGGCACTCCCCTGACGGTGAAGAACCGCATCAGGCGCTTCGGCAGCCAATTCGGGATGATCGTCATCGACGAGGCCCACGGGATCACGCCGACGATCCGCAACATCGTCAATGCCATTCGCGAACAGAATGCCAACATCCGCGTCGTGGGGATGACTGCCACGCCCTATCGGATGGGGACTGGCTACATCTTCGGCCAGTGGCCAGACGGCAAGCCGGTCGGCGAACACGAAACCATCAACCCATATTTTTCGGTCTGCGTAGACAGGATCACGGCGCAGGAGCTGATTGATCAGGGTTACCTGACAAAGCCGGTGATTGGGCAGATACACGCCGAATCATACCACACCCTTGATATGGAGCTGAATAGCCGCAATCAATTCGACAGCGAGGACATCGACCGCGCCTTTATCGGCCAAGGCCGCAAGACGTCTGCGATCATCGCGGACGTGGTGGCGCAGGCCAGAGAACGCCAAGGGGTGATGGTCTTTGCCGCTACGGTGCAGCATGCCCAAGAATGCATGGAAAGCCTGCCACGGGGCTTGTCTGCCCTTGTGACGGGGAATACGCCCAATCAGGAACGCGCCGCCATTATAGCGCGGTTCAAGGCCCAAGAGATCAAGTACCTTGTCAACGTGCAGGTGCTCACCACCGGCTTCGATGCGCCCCATGTCGATCTGATCGCGATCCTACGGGCGACAGAATCAGTGGGCCTGCTGCAGCAGATCATCGGTCGAGGTCTGCGCTTGTCCGATGGCAAGGATGACTGCCTGATCCTAGATTATGCCGAGAACCTCGAGCGCCACTGCCCCGACGGGGATGTGTTTAACCCCTTGATCAAGACGGTAAAGGCAAAGGAAAACGCGCTTTACCTGAAGGTGCGCTGCCCATTATGCGAGGTGGAAAATGAATTTAAAGCTAGGCCAAACCCATCGGGGTTCAACATCAGCGCCGCTGGGTATTTCTGTGATATGTTCAGCATTCCAATCACCTCAGAGCATGGCAACATTCCCGCCCATTACGGCAGGCGTTGCCAGTCGAGACAACTCGTGGCGGGGCAACTGGTACAGTGCGGATCTCGTTGGACCACAAAGACCTGCCCCCACTGCGAGGCTGATAATGACATAGCCGCACGGTATTGCTCAGAATGTAAGGGGGAGATCGTCGATCCGAACGAAAAGCTGATCGCTGAGTTTAAGGCGATGAAAGATGACCCCACAAGGCGGCAGACAGATGTGGTGGAAGAATGGAAGGCAAACCATACCCTAAGCAAGGCTGGGCGGGAAATGTGGCGCATCGATGTGCGTACATCGTATCGGAAATTTTCGTTCTGGGTGCCAAAAGATCCAAACTGGTCGCAAGGCTATAAAGAACGTGCTATGTACACGGATCTTAACGGCAATGCACCCGATACCATCACTTACCAAAAAGAAGGCGCTTGGTACAAAGTGATTGCCTACAATAGGAAGCCTGATGAAGTTCCCTGATGATATCGATGTGTACGGCGATCAGACGTACAGGGGTAAATGCGCCACTGAATCTATGGAGCAGGTTACATTTTTTGCACGTTTGCGGCGCGACTATCCTAAGACGTGGGGTGCGATCGCTTTTCACCCCCGCAATGAGGGTGTCCGGTCGGCAATGAAGATCAGGATTGAAAAGGCGGAAGGCATGGTGAAGGGAGCATCGGACATCATTATCCCTGGTGGGCCTGCATTTGTATGTGAATTAAAAAGACGGGACCATACAAAATCAGTGTGGCAAGATGGTCAGCAGGAGTATCTATATGCAGCACAACGAGCAGGGGCTTTTGTTTGCATTGCCCTCGGTCACAAAGCGGCGCAAGAAGCGTTTGGACGATATTTGGCAGTTCATCACCCGGCCTAGCAAAATGATTGAAGATGTGATGATTGGCAAGGTTGCGTTGCAGGATCAGCCTGCGGGGATACAGTCCGCCTGCCGCTTGGCGATCTATGAACGTGCCTGCCGGATACTTAATCTGGAAACAAAGTTGGAACGCAGGGCCGAAATTGGTCGGACCCCTGATAAATTGCGGCCTCACATCGAGGCAGAGGTCATGAAGATATGGAGGACGAGAAGTGACGAATCATGAAATTGCAGAATGGATAGGATTGCTTTGGGCGCTTGGCATGCTAGGCTACATAATCCGTATCATCATGTGTGAGATAAACAAATGATCCGAATTGACCCCCCACTGCCACTGGACACACCCAAAGGCCCAGCGATGGCGCACTTCCTGATTGATTATGGGTTCGAGCATCACCTCTCATGGGTTTGTTTCCAAGATGAAACAGGCGAGTGCTGGACTTGGACAAATCGGGATGTGCGGATGCAAGATAATATTTCTGCAGGTCGTGCAAAAAAGTATTTGACACCTGAAAAGGACGGTGTATAAAGGGGACATCAGCAACGAGCTGACGCAAATTTAAATGGAGACTTCAGATGTCAAACCGCACCCTCGCCGATCGTTACTTCGATGTAGACTCCCAGATCAAGGCTTTAGAAGTCATCAAGGATAGCCTTAAGGCTGAGATCATCGCAGTCGGCACCGAACTTGTCGAAGGCGAACAGTACAATGTTAAGGTGTCGCTCTCGCAGCGTTCCGTTCTCGATGAGGCTTTGCTTCTTGCAACCTACGGCGTCACGCCAGAGCAGATGAAGCTCTACAATGCCTGCAAAAAAGATGGCAAGTGCTTCGAAGTTCTTAAAGTGGTTCCAAAGGGGGCATAAGCCCCCACCCTTGGGAGGATGAGTAAATGGATAAG
>Ga0208743_1000491_pt1 | contig 11093 bp, 11 predicted proteins | sample CryBogCBH04Jul08_FD_184615 | JGI IMG/M metagenome (GOLD analysis project Ga0208743, IMG submission 184615) | Freshwater microbial communities from Crystal Bog, Wisconsin, USA - CBH04Jul08 (SPAdes) (version 2) | ecosystem: Environmental > Aquatic > Freshwater > Lake | place: Crystal Bog...
TCTGCTTGTAGGGTAATACCCCCACCCCTTATTCCATCGTCATTACCACCTTTGATCAGCGGTTTGAGTCATTTTTACTGCCATTGATTGAGTCCATCAAGACAATGCGACCTAGCGTAGAAATTGTGGTGATGGTCAATGGTCCCGCCAAAGGGCGGTTTGAAATGGGTTATCGATCAAAACTACTGCAATTTTTGTCTACCCAAGAAAACTGTTTCCCAACCCTTTTCCCCAATTTTCAGGCTTTGGCCAAACTCTGGAATCGAGGGGCGCTAACGGCAACTAGCGAACGCGTCCTCATTCTCAATGACGATCTGTCTATTGATGCAGCCTGCTCTCCTGACTGTTTGACCTCACTAGAAATTGCCCTAGCAAGCGAGCCCCATACTTTTAAAATTAACGGAAGCTTTTCTCATTTTGTCGTCAGTAAAGCAGAATTAATTAAGGTGGGCTTTTTTGACGAGAGACTCCTAGGGATCGGCGAAGAAGATGGTGACTTCTCATGGCGCTATCACGAGACCTATGGCCGAGAAATTGCCTCAATCGATATCCCCGGAATTACGAATATTCAATCCACATTAGCTGATGAGGGTTTTGCCAAAGGCATCGGACATTACTCGCAATTTAATCGCGACTTCATTAAGCATGAAAAATACCAAGAGGTGCTTATTGGCGGCTATAAAGGCATGTTTGATAAGCGCTCTAAGAAGAAGTTAGCCGATCAGACTCAGTATCCCTATGAGGCGTTTTATCTAAAACACCGAGACAAGCTGTAAGCAAGCAATCTACCGATAAGTAATGACCTGCCAAGGCAAGCGCCTTGTAAATTCAGTAGGGCTATTGCGCGCAAGGTGGTAGTAGAGCGCTGGTGCTGGTTTTTGATACAGCAAGCTTTCCACAAGATGGACAAACGCAGTATCAATGGTATGGATTTCATCAGCGTTCAAGACGAGCTTAGTCCAATCAAAAATATTATTGGTGAGTGCATCCACTCTAATCGCCTTTTTATTTTGTGAATTGGCTATTTTTAAATCGTATCTGACGAGTCCAGACTCTTGATCACAGACCAAAATATACGGCTCGTGAGAAGGATTGCATTGTTCATATAAAGCATCAGACAGAGGGCCAGGCAGAGTACGTGCGTCACTCCAGCGCAACTCAAAATTGATGTTATGTTGCTCATAAAAAAAGGCATCAAAACGTTTAATGTCGACGCTGTTTACCCCAATGGGTAGATAAGTCGCATTCAAAAAACCAGAAAGTTGCCTAGCCTCCCTACCGCTACTGACTGCAAATAAATAAACGTTGTTCAAATCAGAAAACATCCAGGCTAATGATTGATAACATCGGTGAAGGCAAGCGTAGTAAAACTGCTTTTGGGGATTGGCCCTCGATAGCTCTCTCACCAGGCCTAAGCAGATCAGATTGTCGCCCAAGCCCAAATTCGGCTCCAGTACCACCACCTCATTACTAGGACGGCGAAACAGATTTTTCAGCGTTCGCTTAAAATTACTATTGTGAAAATTCATTACAATATTAGTAACTAAATAAGTTTGATATGATCATTACATCGCTGCACTTGTCGGCTAACATTAATCATTCATTTCCCACCCTCTATCCAGCACATGACTTTACCCTCGACCATCGTGATCTCCCTGAAAAGGTCAGAGGCCCGAAGAGCAGCGTTCACAGTCTTGCTCGAGCAAAGTGATTTGGATTGGGAAATACTAGACGCCATTGATGGCCTTCAGTTACACGGTACGCCACCAGAATATCACGAAGAAAAAGTCATTCGCTTATTGGGCTTTCCTTTAAGTGCTTCAGAAATTGGCTGTTTTTTATCTCATCGCCTGGCTTGGGCAAGATGCGCTGAAAAAGATCGGCCCACCCTGATTTTGGAGGATGACTTTACTTTTGCCCCCCCATTTTGATGAATCGCTCTCCAAGGTCATGGCAAGCTATCAAGATTGGGATATTTTGCGACTTCAAGGCATAACTGAGACGTCCGATTCGACTTTGGTAAAGCATCCAAACTTTCGGATAGTTGAAAATCATGGCGATCCTTTGGGCGCTGCCGCTTACATACTAAAACCTAGCGCAGCCAAAAAACTTATTCAAACCTCCCGAGATATCTATGAGCCTTTGGATCATTTTTTAGAACACCGCCAAAAGCATGGCCTCAAAATCATTGCCATTAAACCCTACCCCGTCATTATTAAAGGTGAATCCTCAACGATTCTAGATAGGCCTGAGCGCAAGGCTATTCGCGGCATCCGAAAATTACTCAGAAGCCTAGCAAGAGGGATGGATAGACTCACCAAACCCAATCCCTGGTTTCCAAAATAGTATTCAAGTTGCAAACTGGAGGTGATGAAAATGTGCATAAATGCCGCCGCTCAAACCGATTAAATTCTGATGGGTGCCCTGCTCAACAACTTTCCCTTGATCTAGAACAATAATTCGGTCTGCATGCTCAATCGTAGATAAACGATGAGCAATAATCAGTGTTGTACGGCCAACCATTAAGCGATCTAAAGCCTCCTGTACTAGCCTTTCTGATTCAGAGTCTAGGGCCGAGGTCGCTTCATCCAGGATCAAGATGGGCGCATTCTTATAAATTGCTCGAGCAATCGCTAACCGCTGACGTTGACCGCCCGATAACTGATTGGCATTATTTCCTACCAAAGTATCTATACCACTTGGCAGCTCTTTTATATAAGCGCTCAAATTTGCAGCATCCAATGCTTTGGCAACTCGATCACGATCTATCGAGCCATCGGAGCCATAGGCTACGTTGGCTGCCACTGAATCATTGAATAAAACTACATCCTGCCCGACAAAAGCCAATTGGTAACGCAAATCTGATAAATTCCAATTATCAAGATTGATGCCATCTAAAAAGATGGTGCCTTCTGTTGGAATAAAAAAACGTGGAAGCATATTCACAAGGGTTGACTTGCCGCCCCCAGAGGGGCCGACAAAAGCAATTACCTCCCCCGGATGAATCTCAAAACTCACTTGATCCAATGCATCCTTACGACCCTGAGACTGCCCATAGGAGAAAGATACTCCTTGAAAAGAAATCTGTCCCTTGGTCTGCGAAAAATGAGACGGAGACAAAATCTCTTGATCGCCACCTTCAACTGCTTGATCCAACAACTTGAAAATCATCTCAGATGCAGTAAGGCCGCGCTGCAAAGGCTGTCCCACCCCAGCTAAGCTCTTTAACGGAGAAATTATCATCATCATGGCTGTAACAAAACCAGCAAAGCCTCCAACAGTTACACCCTGCGCGCTGGACTGAATCAAAGCAATGACTAGTACCGCGGAAAGTGCAATAGCGGCAAGTAATTGTGTAATGGGCTGGTTTAAACCTCCAGTAATAGCTGCCTTAAGTTCAAATTGATTGACTGCTCTTGCTCGAGCCATAAAACGCTCCATTTCATAAGACTCGGCGCAACTTATTTTTACAACACGATGGCCAGCTGAGCTCTCCTGAACAATATTTGCGAGCTCCCCAAGCAAGGACTGTTGCTTGCGTGTGATACCTCTTAATCGCTTGTTAATGTAATTCATAACAACAGCAATCACAGGGAAAATCACCAGCACTAAAAGGGTTAAGCGCCAATTAAGATAAGCTAAATAAGCAGCCAAGCCAATCACCGTCAATAAATCCCTTGCGAAATTGATGAGCAGACCACCCATAATTGATAGGACATTATTAACCTCAAAAACAATGGCATTAATAAGGCTAGCTGCTGAATTATTTAAAAAATAGTCTGCCTTGAGATGCAATAAGCGCCAAAACATCTGCTCGCGAAAACGCAACAGCGTCTGGCTAATGACTCTCGATAGGAGGTAGTTCGACAAAAATTGCGCCAAACTACGCGTTAGAGCAAGCCCAACCAAAAAAGCGGGTATTTGCCATAATTTATCATCTAATTTTCCTGAGAAGCCATTATCCAAAAGAGTCTTCATTAGCCCAGGAATAGCAGTTTCGGCCCCAGCAACCACAACCATTGTCAATGTTGCAAAACCTAAAAGCCTAGCATTTGGTCTTAAGTAGGCCCATAAACGGGTAAGGAGTTTCTTATCTTCTGCATTCATATATAGAGAGTCAGTACAACGCTAGTCATTTCATGGAGAAGGCTGAGAAAGACTTGCCCGGATCTGGTGAGCATGAAACTCCATAGTAAGCCCTGAAAAATCAAAAAAAGTACTAGAGAGTTGAATGTATTTTTTCTGAAGGTCAAACTGCTTTAAATCAGACCAAGAGTCAATTAGCAAGATAGGCAGGTTTGAATATGCCGAAGTCCAGTCTTGCTTCAGAACGATTGGAATACATCCCAAATACTGAGCCTCCCAAAATCGATGGGTATCAATTCCATTACCTCTTGGGCACAGGCAAAAAAAGTGTTCAGCAAGATCCTGAGCATATTTCTCAAAAGAAACCCTTGCGCTGGAGGTAACACCTTCTACTTGCGCAATTTCATCCAACACATGTCCACGTTCTGGATGTGTAGTCAAACTGAAGTTAGCGTAAATTAATTTAGATTTTCGATATTGTTTGCTCGCCTGAAAAATACAACCTAACTTTTCACTTCCCCACTGCTGATTAGCAAGTCCGATAGGGATAGCCTTCAATTTTACATGACAAAAGTCCACATTTTGTGCGTACCAGTTGAGTAAGTTTGGATGGTTTAATAGGTCTAGATCTGCCATCGTCACACCATTGTCAGAATTATGGGTGATCAATACAAAAGGAGCGCGTAAGCGAGGTGCAATGAATTTTTTAAAGTACTGTAATAAATGGGTGTAAACAAAAATAACTTTTGCTTTTTTGCAGCGCTCCAGAAAGCCTTCATCAGGCTCAGCCTCACTTTTAATAGTCTTGAAGAATTTTTTCGTTTCCTTAATTGGAATCTCTAGCAAATCGACAGACTGAATATTCTCTTGACCATGAAATTGAGTAACCGATGAAGAGCTAATCGTAAGGTCGGCAAGAGCCTGAAATCGCTCCCCAGTAATTAGGGAATCAACACCAACGGGAACGCCAGTGTTGTAAGGCGAAACGCCTTGGATATCTTTCGAATGGGCATGGATACTCAAAATCTTTACATCAGAATTTCCATAAGAAATCGTCGGTCGGCGAGCGCCCTGTTCTTGAGCCCAAGAAAACTGACACTCCGACATATTTAAATCACTACTCTCATTCATAAAGAATCGAGTATCAGCCGGGTTGTTCATCCAGTGGATGCCACCGACATATTGTCCAATTGCAGCCCCGTCAAAAATCCCACCAAACTGCTCAATGCCATCACAATAACGCTTGAAATCAAGCTTGTGTGCCAGGGCATATGTCTCTGGGAGAGTTGGGAAGGGTCTTGCATTTACATTATCTAGAATACAAAACTCGCCAAGGGTGAACATATCACTCTTGGCGGGATTCTGAAGAATGTACTGCGCCAGCTGATCGGCAATACTTGCATTTTTAAACCAAACGATCCCAGGTATCGCTCGGATGCGATCCAATGGTACTGAAAAATCAGAAAAGGCACGTAACTGCTCAAGTTTTTCGGTCGGATCGAAATACAAAACCACATCATTTTCGATATGGATGCAGTTTTCTAGCCCAAGCAGTCGCATTGCATCGGCAATGACAAAAAATCGCTCAGAAGCAGAAAACCAAAACCCAGCTCTAAAACCTCGATCCAAAACAGAAATCGAACGGTGCTCGACGGTTAAAGCCCCACTTGGAATATCTTCAATTGGCAAACAAATCACGCGCTCAAAATTAGCCTCTTTGGCCCGCAACCGACATTCAGAATGCAATTTTTCAATATTGCGCCTGCTAGATAGCACATAAAGTTGGCTTGCAGGCGCAATTTTTAATGTAATCACAACATTGTCAACCAGATACTCGGGTAACTGTGCATCACCACAGTGGACCATTAAGATCGAAACGGTTTGAGATGAACGACTCATGGCTAACAAAAATTCACTTTATTTTTCATTGCCTTTTTGAGATACCGGCCAGTTCTTTGACGGTAAAACTCTCGGGCCGCGAGCTTAATCAGCAGGCGCCAACTCTGATGTTCGCTCGAAAATTGCTCGACTGGCTCGTAGGTTAAATGTTTAAAACCCAACAACCTTAAGAAGGTCATCTGCAATGCATCTAATGGACCCTTAAACCCATATCGCAAATGAGTAATTTTTTCTTGCTGGTTTTGGCTAAAAATTTTATTGGACAAACCAAATAATTCCTGCTCACTAAAGAAAGCTGGCTTAAAAACATGGTGGCGTGTCATAACGCTTTTAATAATGATGGAAGAGATCCATTCTGGGTCTGTCAACGCCTGCTCTTTGGGCATGTAGGTCTGCAAAGCGTTTCGTAAAAACTTTGCCTCTGACCCAGTGCACGAAAAGAATTGAATCGTAAATGCAAGAAACTCCTCAGGCAATGGATTCAATAAATCTGCCATCGTCTGAAAGTAAGGTTGATGAAATTCAGACAAGGATCCATACAACTTGGACTCTCCATTTGAAAAGAATTTTATTTTATTTAGTAGGATCGTATCTGCATCCAACATCACGACTGATTGACTTTCGGTGGCATTTTGCAAAGCAAAAACAATTTTCAATGCTTGCTGATAGTACCAATTGAAATGATGAATTTCATGCGCATCGACCCCAAGTTCTAACGCATACTTTTCCACCAAACTGCGAAATATATCTAGCGAAATTAAACTGGACTCTGGAATGAATGTGATATTTTTATAACGATCCAAATCCTGACTAAATGTATTAATTGACGCATCTGGGCAAATGATTGAGATCTTTGGGGTGTCATAAAAGTGGTTAATAACCGGTACTGCTTGCTTCAAAGTCAAAATATTATTAGGCAAAGAGACGGAAAAAAATTGCAGATCCATTTGATTATGGCGCGTCACTTATGCTGACCGGCTGTCGTTTTGACTTAAAAAATCACCATATGCGAATTTAAGCCCTACTTCCAAACTATATTGAGCAGACCATCCCAAGCGATTCAGTCTAGCCGAATCCATCCACTTTCTAGGCGACCCATCAGGCTTGCTGGAATCAAAGCTAATCTTTCCTTGATAACCCACTTCAGCGCCAACTACTTTTGCTAACTCTGCAATAGTTACATCTGAGCCGAATCCAACATTGATGTGACTTTGCATTGGCTCCGTTTGAGCATCATATGCAGCCTTATCCAACTCCATTACAAACACGGAAGCCGAGGCCATATCATCAACATAGAGAAATTCGCGCTTGGGTGTTCCTGTACCCCAAATGACAACCTCTGGAGCATTACTTACCCTTGCTTCATGAAAGCGCCTAATGAGCGCTGGGATTACATGACTGTTTTCTGGGTGATAGTTATCGCCAGGACCATATAAGTTCGTTGGCATTACTGATCGGTAATCTACGCCATGAGAGTCACCGTATTGACGGTTATAGCTCTCACACATCTTAATGCCAGCAATTTTGGCAACGGCATATGGCTCATTGGTGGGCTCTAACTTACCAGTAAGTAACGCATCTTCTGACATGGGCTGTGCCGCTAACTTAGGGTAGATACAGCTAGAGCCTAAGAACAATAATTTTTTAACACCATTTAAAAACGCCTGATGAATGACGTTACTTTGCACCATCAAGTTGTCATAAATAAACTCTGCAGGGAAAGTATTATTCGCATGAATACCGCCCACCTTCGCAGCAGCCATATAGACTTGAGTAGGCTTTTCTTGTTCAAAAAAAGATTGGACCGCCGCCTGATTAGTCAAATCCAATTGATCATGAGTTCTAGTCACAATATTGCGAAAACCCCGAGCCTCTAAATTTCGCACAATGGCAGAGCCCACCATACCGCGATGGCCGGCTACGTAAATCTTCTGATTCATTTCTGCACCCATGCTTTAGCTTATTTATTATTTTTTAATTTTCTTTGCCAACTGCAACACTAAAGCCATGCTTACTCAATAAGGCATGTTGCTTAGCCTGGTCCAGATCGTTGGCCACCATCTCGACAATCATTTGATCTAGCGTGATCTCAGGAACCCAGCCCAGCTTTGTTTTTGCTTTAGTTGGATCGCCCAACAGAGTCTCTACTTCAGTTGGGCGATAGTAGCGTGGATCGATTTGGACTATCACATCACCCACTTTAAGTGCCGAGGCCTTGTCACCTTCAATAGATGCTACGATGGCTTTTTCATTTTCGGCAGCGCCTTCAAACTTGAGCGTAATACCCAATTGCTTGGCACTGCGGATAATAAATTCACGCACGGTAAATTGCACACCAGTGGCAATGACAAAATCTTCTGGTTTTTCTTGCTGAAGCATAAGCCACTGCATGCGGACATAATCTTTTGCATGACCCCAGTCACGCAGTGCATCGATATTACCCATGAACAAACACTTCTCTAGACCTTGAGAAATATTCGCTAGGCCGCGAGTCACTTTGCGCGTGACAAAGGTTTCTCCACGGCGCTTAGATTCATGATTAAAGAGAATGCCGTTACAGGCGTACATGCCATAGGCTTCGCGATAGTTCACCGTGATCCAGAAGGCGTACAACTTTGCTACCGCATAAGGACTTCTTGGATAAAACGGCGTAGTTTCTTTTTGGGGAATTTCTTGTACTAAACCATAAAGTTCAGAAGTCGACGCTTGGTAAAAACGGGTTTTCTTCTCTAAGCCCAAAATACGAATGGCTTCTAACATTCTTAGTGGTCCCATAGCATCAACATCGGCCGTGTACTCAGGAGATTCAAACGACACTGAAACGTGAGACTGCGCGCCCAAGTTATAAATCTCATCAGGCTGACACTCCTGAATAATACGCACTAAGTTACTGGTATCTGTCAGATCGCCGTAATGCAAAATTAAATCAGGGTGGTTGACATGAGGGTCTTGGTAAAGGTGATCAATACGCTCTGTATTAAAGGAAGAGGCGCGGCGCTTAATGCCGTGAACAATGTAGTTTTTTTCTAAAAGGAATTCGGCCAAATAAGAGCCGTCTTGTCCGGTAATACCAGTAATTAAGGCTACTTTTTGTTTATTGGTCATATCTGTTCTCTACTTATTACTTTTGATATTAAGGTTGATTTTATTAGCTGCGGCCATAGCTATCTTCAAAGCGCACAATATCGTCTTCACCTAGGTAACTACCTGACTGCACTTCAATAATTTCTAGCGGTGTTTTGCCAGGATTAGCGAGGCGATGGGTTTGCCCTTTAGGAATATAGGTACTTTGGTTTTCGCTCAAGATGATCACTTGATCGCCATTGGTAATTTCAGCAACGCCTTTAACCACAATCCAGTGCTCAGCGCGGTGATGGTGCATTTGCAATGACAGGCTTGCTCCCGGCTTGACCTGAATACGCTTGACTTTAAAGCGCTCACCTTCATCCACGCTGTCATACCAACCCCAAGGCCGCACTACTTTGCGATGCAAGCTTTTCTCTTCACGCTTTTGAGACTCTAGCTGGTTAACAATGTGTTTCACGTCTTGGCTATTTGCTCGATCAGCCACCAAGACTGCGTCAGCAGTTTCCACAATAATAAGATTTTCAACGCCTACTACGCTCACCAAACGGCTGCTGGCAAGGACTAATGAATTCTTAGAGTTGCTAATTAAGGTATCGCCACTGGTGACATTACCTGCCGAATCCTGTTTGCCCACTTGCCATACCGCATCCCAGGCGCCCAAGTCATTCCAACCGGCATCAAGCTCGACCATCTTGATTGGAAACTTGCTGCCAGGACATTTTTCAATCACGGCGTAGTCAATGGATTCGCTAGGAATGGCATTAAAGCTTTCTTTATCCGGACGCAAAAATAGCACATCACCTGCATCATCTTGGGTTTTAGCTTGATAAGATTTTTCGGTGGCAGCCAAAATATCAGGACGAAATTCTTTTAGAGCGGCTAGCCACACACTGGCTTTTAGCACGAACATGCCGCCATTCCAAAAGTAGCCTCCTTCTTCTAAATATTGTTTAGCGGTTTGAACATCTGGCTTTTCAACAAAACGCTCTACCGTCAATTGGCCGCCTGTTTTAATGTAGCCATAGCCAGTTTCAGGGGCGCTTGGGGTTATACCCAAGATAGCAATGGCGCCCTCTTTGGCTATTTCTACAGCCTCTTGCAAGGCTTTGGTAAATACGGCGCCCTCTTTGACGGTTTGATCTGCCGGCGTTACCACCAAGATCGGATCACCAAATTCTTGAGCATAAAGCGCTGCAAGGGTTAAGGCTGGAGCTGTGTTTCTGCCAGAAGGCTCTAACAATAGGCTTGCCTGAACATTCTTTAATTCACGCAACTGATCAAGTGCTAAAAAGCGGTGCTCTTCGTTCGTGACGATGACTGTCTTGCCCATCTCAATTTGAGGGGTGGCAATTGTCTGGATACGCTCAATGGCCTGTTGAAAAAGGCTTTTTTGAGAGCCATCGCCTGATAGCACCAAAAACTGCTTTGGAAAGCCAGAGCGGGATAAAGGCCAAAGACGCGTTCCGGATCCACCGCAAAGGATGACTGGCAAAACTGTGGTCATGGATTTAATAAATGGCCTTGTTTATTCTTTTTATCGTTAGCGATGAATTTTATAGCCTTCTACTCAACTCAACATTTATTAGAATGGTCTAAAGCGAAAAATAAACGCTTTTATTTAAAACATTTAATGCAAAGGAGCCAGCATGGCATCAGTCCATACCCCAAAAATCAATGTCCGCAATTCTGTTTCAGAATGCGCCCAGTCACTACGCAAAGAAAACACCGGTAAATACCAAAATTACAGCATTAAAGACTGTATCGTCTCGATTGCAGCAACTAAAATGAAGTGATTAACTACTTTTATTAACTTTTAGGTCTTTTTAGGCTACTTTAAACTTAAAAAGACCTCATTTCATGCATTAAAACTATCTTGCAGGGTGATTGGGATACTTTTTGCCTGTAATATTACTATAAATAGCCCCCGCTAGAACCAGCAAAACTGAATCGATCATTACTGGAAATAGCGCATAGCGATAGTGCAACACATGTCCTAGTACTGCAATTAATGCAACAGCAGC
>Ga0208743_1000503_pt1 | contig 10862 bp, 7 predicted proteins | sample CryBogCBH04Jul08_FD_184615 | JGI IMG/M metagenome (GOLD analysis project Ga0208743, IMG submission 184615) | Freshwater microbial communities from Crystal Bog, Wisconsin, USA - CBH04Jul08 (SPAdes) (version 2) | ecosystem: Environmental > Aquatic > Freshwater > Lake | place: Crystal Bog...
TTGGCCTTTCCAGGATCGACTTTTTAAACGCAAGGCAAGTTATCTCGTCGTTGAGTTGAACTGGGATGGGCAGCTGGTCAGGGAGGTGCAGAGAGCTGCAAGGGGAAGCGCAGTTCACTTCTGGGGCCGCTGTGGAGAACTTCCCTCCGTTAAGGAGCTCCTGGCTACGGCAGAACAGATCAAAGAGGAAAAAACACTTTCAAGAGATGCATGGAAAACAGAGCGCTGGTAATATGACGGAACTGACAACAAAGTACCTTAGGAATGAAAAAGCCAGGGGAACATCATGCCCCGGTTGCGGATTGCGGCCTGCTCACCTCAAGGTGCTTGAAGCTATAGACCGGCTGGGAATTTCCCAGGCCGACATCGTATGGGGAACTGGTATAGGCTGCTCAGGACGACAAACCTACGCCACATGGAAAGGCGATACCTTTGCCGGAACCCACGGACGGGTTTACGCCATGGCAACCGGGCTTCGCCTCGCACTTGCTCCGGAAAAAAAGATCATTCTCACAGTTGGTGACGGTGATGCTTACACCATAGGACTCCAGCATCTGCTGAACTGCGCACGACGTAATGTAGGGGTCACGGTGGTGGTACTGGACAATCTCGGGTACCAGTCAACCGGCGGACAATACAGCATCACAACGCCTGAAGGGAGCGTGACCGATTCGAGTCCAAGGGGAACCTGGGAGCAAAACTGGGCAGGTTCAGGGCTGGATATTCTGAATGTTATCAAAGAAGCCGGTGCCACATTTATTGCGCGCCATACCGTGCTTCAGGGAGATGCTGTTGTATCAAGTCTTGAAAAAGCAATACAGAATCCCGGGTTCTCCCTTGTGCAGATTGTTTATCCCTGTGTGAGCCACTTTGGGGTTCAGGCTTTAGGTACACGGAATATTCCGCAAGTGTATACATGGTTTGAATCGTACCCGCTTGCAACTGGAATTCTCCATGACTCCATCGGAAGCCGGCCTGAATTTTCGGACGCGTTCCGGCAACAGAAGAAAAAGGTCAAAAAAGGAAATCAAGATGTCTAAACGGGTAGAGTTCCTGTGCAGCGGCTTCGGCGGACAGGGAGTAGTGCGTGTGGGGCAGATTATTGGAGATGCTGCAGTTCAGGCCGGGCTCCATGCAACTATGCTGATAAGCCATGGGACAGAGACTCGCGGGGGGTATGTGCGCAGCCAGGTGATTATTTCAGAAGAGCCCATTGCCAGTCCCGTCGTCGAAACACCAACCTGTTTTGTCGCACTCTCGCAGGCAGCATGGGATCGGTTCGGCGGACTTTGCCGAAGCTCTTCTTTTGTACTTTACAATCCTGATAAGGTTACAATAGCTGATAACCTTGATGTCAAAAAAGTCGCCATTCAAGCTGAACAGGAAGCTACCAACAGGTTTGGAGAGCCTCTCTATGCCAATACACTCTGGATTGGAGTTTTCAGCGGGTTATCAGGCACATGGATCACTGAGACTCATTTTGAAAAAGCCATACGTCATCGCATCTCCCGCAACATTGAAGAAAATATTGCGGCATTCCATCATGGACGCGCTCTTTTCAACAAGCTTCCCGATTTTCGGCTGACATAAGCTTATCTAAACTTCCTCTTCATTCCGGAAGCACAGAATACTATCGCGAAAAACTCCTATCGTCCATAAGATACCGCTGCACTAAAAAAAGTATGCAGCAAACTTCCCTTCTACCAAGTGAACTGCTGCAAGAGTAAAAGGGCGCAAGCTGCTGCGAATGATGCGCGGGTGCTTATGACGAAGAAGATAAGAAAGAACAAGAGCATCAGTATCGGGGAGACTTGCAGTACGCAAAAGATTTCACGAACTACCCATTATCGGTATTTGGGGTTATAGCTATTTAGTTATGATAAAATACATTATCATAGCTAAAATGAAAAGCGAAGGGAGTTCAAATAGGCATTCCGCGTGTTTTGAATATCGGTATAGCATAATTTTTTTGATGCGAAGAGATGATGAAAAAATAATGTAATAAATTACTTTATGCAGAATGAAGATTATTGACGGTATCTGTCTATCAATGAGTGAGTTGTTGCAGGAAAAAGATTGTAATCGCTATATTATTACATAGAATTGCGCGGTATCAAATACTTTTTTCTTTGATTTTTAAAGAGAGTCAAAGAAACAACCTCTTGGTATTAGTCCATGGCAGAGTCCCTTATTCTCACTCCAGATACAGCAATCTTTGAGCGCTTTCCAAATCTTGTCCGACAATCCCTTAAACTCTCGCAGGCTTACGCAGATCAGAAGCTACTTGTCACCGATGCTGCATTGCAATCTATCGGTACTATTTTATGGCAGGCGCTTGATGCTGACGAGAATTTGTTACACGCAAAACAGCAGGCTGGAACAGGAATACTGCCACTCGTTATCGCAAGTGATGACCCTGCAATACTGCAACTGCCATGGGAAACCCTCTACCATTCCGGCTACGGATTTCTTGCCCGCCATGAGGGGTTCACACTCTCACGCACGATTCCTTCGATCAAAACCGTACTGTCTGAAATCGAGCAGGGCCCACTGAGAATCCTGCTCTTTTCCTCTCTGCCTGATAACCTTGGGGAAAAGAATCAGCTTGAGATCGAGGTGGAACAGGGGAGGGTGCTTGAAGCTCTTGGTCAGTGGCGGCAAAGCGGACAGGTGGTGCTTGAGATGCCTGATGATGGTCGGTTCGTCGAGTTCAAACGAATACTTAAAAGATTCAAGCCGCATCTGGTCTGGCTAAGCGGCCACGGTATATTTAAGAGCGACCAGCTGAACCATCATGACAAGGGATACTTTCTTTTTGAAAACGAGCATGGAGATGCTGGCGAACTGGTCGATGAAGATCAGCTTGCCGAAGCATTCACGGGAACCGATGTGCAGGGAGTCATTCTCTCGGCATGCCAGACCGGTAAGGCGGTCTCCACTAACCTGAACAACGGCCTGATGTACAAGCTTGCATGGAAAGGTATTCCCCATGTCATTGGTATGAGAGAATCCATTCTTGACCGTGCAGGTGTTCAGTTTGCCCAGTCATTCTTTGAAGCCCTGATTGACAAAAAAGGTATTGCCCTTGCCCTGCAAGAGGCACGTCGGGCAATCATTCTCCCCCTGAAAGACGATGAAGAGGCCAAAAGTTCGCTCGAAGCTGAACTCTCACTGGGGCAGTGGTGCCTGCCGATGCTCCTCAGCAGGGAGCATGACCGGTCGCTCATCAACTGGAAGTTCACGCCCGAGCCGGTGCGTGCGGCAAATCTTCTGAACGAAAGCCTCGACAGGATTACCCTGCCTGCACAGTTTATCGGACGGCGTCGGGAGTTACGGAAATTGCAGCGGGAGTTTCGGGATGGCAAAGACGGGAAAACAAATGTGCTGCTCTTCACCGGAGCCGGAGGGATGGGTAAAACAGCACTTGCCGGTAAACTCATCAACACCCTCAAGGTGGATGGCTTCGAAATATTCGGGTTCTCAGCCAGAGCTGAACACGACTGGCGAGATACCCTCTTTCAGATGAAACTGGCACTTGACAAGGAGCGTATCGAAAAATATACGCTCATCGAGAAACAGTATACCGATCCGACAAAACAGGCATCATGGCTGCTGAAACTGCTGCTTGAGCAGTTTCAGCGGAAAGTGGCGATTTTCTTCGATAACCTCGAATCCGTGCAGGATACAGCCACCCGAACCATCACCGACCCTGAGCTGCTGATCTGGATCAATGCGGCAGTAGGCCTGAAAAAGGAAGGACTGAGAGTCGTACTCACCTCACGATGGGCACTGCCGGAGTGGACAGAGCCGGTTCATCCACTCGGAAAGCCTGTCTATCGGGACTTCCTCGCCGTAGCGCAGCAGCAGAAACTGCCGAAGAGCTTTCTCAGGGAGTCGAAACGATTACAAAAAGCCTATGATGTACTGAACGGTAACTATCGGGCACTGGAGTTCTTTGCGGCTGCATTGCAGGATATGGATGCCGGTGAAGAAGTGGTTTTTCTTCAGCAGTTGCAAAAAGCTGAAGCTGAAATCCAGGTTGACATGGCACTTGAAAAGGTGTGGAGCCACAGAACAACGGAGGAACAGGAGCTGCTCAGACGAATGATCGCTTTTGAGGTGCCTGTGGCTGTGGAGGGAGTGCAGAAACTCGCCATGCTCAAGCCGCAGCAACCGTTAGAAGCCATGGAAACACTGCTCTCGGTATCGCTGATTGAGCGGTACTATAATCAAAAACAGAAAACCGATGAGTTTCTGGTGTCATCGCTCGTGCGAAGCTGGCTGGAGAAGCAGGGGATAGCAAAACCCGAAAAGGAGCTGCTGCACCAGGCCGCAACGTATCACGAGTGGCTACTCAAGCACGAACGACAAACGCTTGATCAGGCGATCACTACCCATACGGCGCTCATGAGAGCAGGGATGGGTGAAGAGGCTCATCGCATAACGCTTGACTGGATTGTTGGGCCGATGAATATGGCCGGGATGTACCAGTCTCTGCTGCAAACATGGCTACTTCCTGCCTGTGACTCTGCTGATCAGCGAACTCTGGCAGTAGCTTTGGGGCAAACTGGAAAACAGTATCACCATTTAGGTGACTATGAGACGGCGCTGGAGTACCTCAAACGCTCGCTTTCGATCAGGCAGGAAATCGGCGACAAAAAGGGCGAAAGTGTTACGTTGGGTAATATCTCACAGATATATAAAGCCCGAGGTGACTATGAGACAGCGATGAGGTATTTGAAACTCGATCTTTCGATATGCCAGGAAATCGGCGACAAACAGGGCGAAGGCACCACGCTCAATAATATTTCGCAGATATATGACGCCCGAGGGGACTATGAGACGGCGCTGGAGTACCTCAAACGCTCGCTTTCGATAATGCAGGAAATCGGCGACAAACAGGGCGAAGGCACCACGCTCAATAATATTTCGCAGATATATGATGCCCGAGGTGACTATGAGACGGCGCTGGAGTACCTCAAACGCTCGCTTTCAATCAGGCAGGAAATCGGCGACAGTGCGGGGTTATGTACAACCCTCTTCAACATGGGTCATATCTATCTTCAAAACGAGGATATATCGAATGCGGCATCATCGTGGGTGACGGTTTACAGGATAGCCAGCAAAATCAGTCTTGCCCAAGCCTTGCAGGCATTGGCAGATCTTGCTCCTCGACTCGGTTTACCGGAAGGTCTTGAAGGCTGGGAAATACTGGCGAAGCAAATGGATGAGCAACAAGAACAATCATAACTGCCATGAGTTCTGAACCGGGAAACATTATTGAATCCTTTGCACCTCCGAAAGGAGATGAGGAGCTTGAAAAGGGATTTGCAACGATCACAGTGGAGCAGCCGAAACTCCTTGATGAGTTGGCTAAACAGCTTGTTACCCTCATGCTTGCCATTCCGGGTCTTTTTGCAACCATTCTCAAGCTCACGAGTGGTGATGCTGCTGTTTTGCCGTTACATCCTTTTGTTATCTGGGCTTTTGTCTGCTGGTTTGTTGCTTTGATCCTCAGCCTTGCGAGCCTCATGCCGCGCAAGTGGAAGGTTAACCGGCAGATTGTGCGACGTGAGGAACCTGCTGTCAAAGGTCAGTCTTTGAGTATTGAAGAATTCTTTTTAAAAAGCGCCCTCTATAAACGATGGGTACTGATTGCAGCTAGTATCTTTTGCTTTATCGGTATCTCTCTGGCGGGCTTCAGCATCTTTCAATAACCCGATAACCCCAACAGTGCCATGACAGAGCAATATGTCCGACAACCAATCCGATGCTGGAAGTGCAAAGAGGTGTTTACTCTGCTTATCGATACAGCCGGCAATCCTGAACTATCCCTGACTTGCCCATACTGTGGAGCTTCGTTTCATATCAACCTTGCGAAATTCCCCATAACAGTTACGACCGTACTTAAAAACGCTGGAGATGTTCAGTCAATGGAGATCACCGTATTTGTGCTTCCTGAGATCATCGAGACCGAACAGCCAGTTAACTCGTAGCGATTTCTACCATGAACCAAGCAGAGTCCCTGATTCTCACTCCAGATACAGCAATCTTTGAGCGCTTTCCAAATCTTGTCCGGCAATCCGCTAAACTCTCGCAGGCATACGCAGATCAGAAGCTACTTGTTACCGATGCTGCATTGCAAGCCATCGGTACTGAGTTATGGCAGGCGCTTGATGCTGACGAGAATTTGTTACACGCAAAACAGCACTCTGGAACAGGAATACTGCCGCTTGTCATCGCAAGTGATGACCCTGCAATACTGCAACTGCCATGGGAAACCCTCTACCATTCCGGCTACGGATTTCTTGCCCGCCATGAGGGGTTCACACTCTCACGCACGATTCCTTCGATCAAAACCGTACTGTCTGAAATCGAGCAGGGCCCACTGAGAATCCTGCTCTTTTCCTCTCTGCCTGATAACCTTGGGGAAAAGAATCAGCTTGAGATCGAGGTGGAACAGGGGAGGGTGCTTGAAGCTCTTGGTCAGTGGCGGCAAAGCGGACAGGTGGTGCTTGAGATGCCTGATGATGGTCGGTTCGTCGAGTTCAAACGAATACTTAAAAGATTCAAGCCGCATCTGGTCTGGCTAAGCGGCCACGGTATATTTAAGAGCGACCAGCTGAACCATCATGACAAGGGATACTTTCTTTTTGAAAACGAGCATGGAGATGCTGGCGAACTGGTCGATGAAGATCAGCTTGCCGAAGCATTCACGGGAACCGATGTGCAGGGAGTCATTCTCTCGGCATGCCAGACCGGTAAGGCGGTCTCCACTAACCTGAACAACGGCCTGATGTACAAGCTTGCATGGAAAGGTATTCCCCATGTCATTGGTATGAGAGAATCCATTCTTGACCGTGCAGGTGTTCAGTTTGCCCAGTCATTCTTTGAAGCCCTGATTGACAAAAAAGGTATTGCCCTTGCCCTGCAAGAGGCACGTCGGGCAATCATTCTCCCCCTGAAAGACGATGAAGAGGCCAAAAGTTCGCTCGAAGCTGAACTCTCACTGGGGCAGTGGTGCCTGCCGATGCTCCTCAGCAGGGAGCATGACCGGTCGCTCATCAACTGGAAGTTCACGCCCGAGCCGGTGCGTGCGGCAAATCTTCTGAACGAAAGCCTCGACAGGATTACCCTGCCTGCACAGTTTATCGGACGGCGTCGGGAGTTACGGAAATTGCAGCGGGAGTTTCGGGATGGCAAAGACGGGAAAACAAATGTGCTGCTCTTCACCGGAGCCGGAGGGATGGGTAAAACAGCACTTGCCGGTAAACTCATCAACACCCTCAAGGTGGATGGCTTCGAAATATTCGGGTTCTCAGCCAGAGCTGAACACGACTGGCGAGATACCCTCTTTCAGATGAAACTGGCACTTGACAAGGAGCGTATCGAAAAATATACGCTCATCGAGAAACAGTATACCGATCCGACAAAACAGGCATCATGGCTGCTGAAACTGCTGCTTGAGCAGTTTCAGCGGAAAGTGGCGATTTTCTTCGATAACCTCGAATCCGTGCAGGATACAGCCACCCGAACCATCACCGACCCTGAGCTGCTGATCTGGATCAATGCGGCAGTAGGCCTGAAAAAGGAAGGACTGAGAGTCGTACTCACCTCACGATGGGCACTGCCGGAGTGGACAGAGCCGGTTCATCCACTCGGAAAGCCTGTCTATCGGGACTTCCTCGCCGTAGCGCAGCAGCAGAAACTGCCGAAGAGCTTTCTCAGGGAGTCGAAACGATTACAAAAAGCCTATGATGTACTGAACGGTAACTATCGGGCACTGGAGTTCTTTGCGGCTGCATTGCAGGATATGGATGCCGGTGAAGAAGTGGTTTTTCTTCAGCAGTTGCAAAAAGCTGAAGCTGAAATCCAGGTTGACATGGCACTTGAAAAGGTGTGGAGCCACAGAACAACGGAGGAACAGGAGCTGCTCAGACGAATGATCGCTTTTGAGGTGCCTGTGGCTGTGGAGGGAGTGCAGAAACTCGCCATGCTCAAGCCGCAGCAACCGTTAGAAGCCATGGAAACACTGCTCTCGGTATCGCTGATTGAGCGGTACTATAATCAAAAACAGAAAACCGATGAGTTTCTGGTGTCATCGCTCGTGCGAAGCTGGCTGGAGAAGCAGGGGATAGCAAAACCCGAAAAGGAGCTGCTGCACCAGGCCGCAACGTATCACGAGTGGCTACTCAAGCACGAACGACAAACGCTTGATCAGGCGATCACTACCCATACGGCGCTCATGAGAGCAGGGATGGGTGAAGAGGCTCATCGCATAACGCTTGACTGGATTGTTGGGCCGATGAATATGGCCGGGATGTACCAGTCTCTGCTGCAAACATGGCTACTTCCTGCCTGTGACTCTGCTGATCAGCGAACTCTGGCAGTAGCTTTGGGGCAAACTGGAAAACAGTATCACCATTTAGGTGACTATGAGACGGCGCTGGAGTACCTCAAACGCTCGCTTTCGATCAGGCAGGAAATCGGCGACAAAAAGGGCGAAAGTGTTACGTTGGGTAATATCTCACAGATATATAAAGCCCGAGGTGACTATGAGACAGCGATGAGGTATTTGAAACTCGATCTTTCGATATGCCAGGAAATCGGCGACAAACAGGGCGAAGGCACCACGCTCAATAATATTTCGCAGATATATGACGCCCGAGGGGACTATGAGACGGCGCTGGAGTACCTCAAACGCTCGCTTTCGATAATGCAGGAAATCGGCGACAAACAGGGCGAAGGCACCACGCTCAATAATATTTCGCAGATATATGATGCCCGAGGTGACTATGAGACGGCGCTGGAGTACCTCAAACGCTCGCTTTCAATCAGGCAGGAAATCGGCGACAGTGCGGGGTTATGTACAACCCTCTTCAACATGGGTCATATCTATCTTCAAAACGAGGATATATCGAATGCGGCATCATCGTGGGTGACGGTTTACAGGATAGCCAGCAAAATCAGTCTTGCCCAAGCCTTGCAGGCATTGGCAGATCTTGCTCCTCGACTCGGTTTACCAGAAGGTCTTGAAGGCTGGGAAATATTGGCGAAGCAGATGGATGAGCAACAAGAACAATCATAACTGCTGGATGCATAATGGAAATACGTTTTGCTTGCGGGTAAAACGAGGTGTGTGGGTGTTTGCTGCTACTAATGACAAGGGGAAGAAGGAGGTCAGGCTTCTGTCTGAAGCCGATACCCCAATCAGGCGGCACATCAAAATCAAGGCTGATGCTAACCCGCTTGACCCGAAATGGTACCAGTATTTTCGAACTCGATGGGCGAGAGAGTACAGCGCTAAACGGAGTGGCGAAATGCGAATGGTTTGATGCTTCAAAGCCAATGCTGTGGGGATTATAAAATCATCGAAACTCAGTGGTGAAACCGGGTGCCGAAAGGTGCCTTTGAGAGGCTTGAGCCGTGTGCGGCGAAAGTCGCAAGCACGGTTCTTAGGGGGGGATGGCGCAGTAATGCGTTGCCTCTACCCGACTAAATTAACTTATTTTACAAAAATATTTTACAGGAGTTTACGAGTCATCTTCCTCCCCCTTTCTCCTCTGAGTTTCGCTTGCTTAAACTTTTCAGGTTCAAACCACTCTCGGTGTACATCCCTTCCTGCCAGTCAAATTGACAGGAGTGAATCTGCAAAAGCTCATTTGTAATTGGGTGTAAATGGGTGTATAATTGGTTTATGATACGAACTGATACGATTCACATCACTCCGGAGATCCTGAGCCTGATTGCTCAGATCGATGAATTCAAAGGCGTCTGGCGTACTCTGGGCACTCTTGCCCCTGATCGTCTTTCAGCCTTACGCAGGGTTGCCACCATCGAGAGCATCGGATCATCAACCCGCATTGAGGGAAGTAAACTGTCCGATCGAGAGGTTGAGCGTCTCCTTTCCAACCTGGTTATTCAGTCTTTCGAAACACGTGATGAACAGGAAGTTGCAGGTTATGCGGAGCTGATGGACCTGGTGTTCGAATCGTGGCCAAACATCCCTTTCAACGAGAACCACATCAAACAGTTACATCAGATTCTCCTGCGCCATAGCGATAAGGATTCTCGACACAGAGGACAGTACAAAACCAACTCAAACAGTGTTGCAGCTTTTGATGAAAGCGGCAATCAGATCGGTATCGTGTTCGAAACCGCAACTCCCTTCAATACCCCTCACCTGATGGCCGAACTGGTTACCTGGGTAAAAGATGAACGTGAGCAAAAAACACTGCACCCGCTTTTAATCATCGCTCTTTTTGTGGTGGTCTTTCTCGAAATCCACCCGTTCCAGGATGGAAATGGTCGGCTCAGTCGTGTCTTAACCACCTTACTGTTACTTCAGTCGGGGTACGCTTACGTACCATACAGTTCACTGGAAAGCGTCATCGAACTCAACAAAGAAGCCTACTACCTGGCTCTACGGCAAACTCAGGGTTTAATCCGGACTGATACCCCAAACTGGCAGCCGTGGCTGGTGTTTTTTCTTCGTTCGCTGGCCGATCAGGTCCGACGCCTTGAGAAGAAAGTAGAGCGAGAGAAGATCGTCATGACTTCTTTTCCAGAAATCTCACTGCATATCGTTGAATTTGTCCGTGAACATGGACGCATAACGATAGGCAATGCTATCAAGCTGACTGGCATCAGCCGCAACACCTTGAAAGTTCACTTCCGAAACCTGGTTCAACGTGGCCATCTGACTCAACATGGCAGTGGACGTGGCGTCTGGTACGAACTGGGGTCGATTCAGAATTCCGAGAAAATTGAACAATAATGTTCAGCTGTTGCAACTTCTGTCTCGGTTACTCCGGGAAATTCCCTTTGTACAAGTTTTACATAAATATCAAAAGCATCAGCAA
>Ga0208743_1000511_pt1 | contig 10706 bp, 13 predicted proteins | sample CryBogCBH04Jul08_FD_184615 | JGI IMG/M metagenome (GOLD analysis project Ga0208743, IMG submission 184615) | Freshwater microbial communities from Crystal Bog, Wisconsin, USA - CBH04Jul08 (SPAdes) (version 2) | ecosystem: Environmental > Aquatic > Freshwater > Lake | place: Crystal Bog...
TTATTTTATAATAGCTATATAAAATAAAGCGTAGCGATCTTATAAATATATCTTGGCTGCTTCATTCATATTCTTATTAATACTCTTATTATTCTGTTTTTTTCTCCCTTTTTATATATATCCCTCTTTATGAATATTTAATCCATCTTATTCCCTAAATCTTTATGGTCTTTATTATAAGCTAAATAATGGTTATAATAACACTCTTTTAAATATGATGTTGATGAAAAATAAAATCATTACAGATTTCGTTAATAAAATCCCTCAAAAAATGCTCAATATATTACTAAAACTTTAAAAAATGGTATTTAACTCATACTTTTTTAAAAATGATTTCTTTTTATTAAAAATTATTATATATATATAATATATTATTATATATATATATTATATCATTCTTTTTTATGTCTTCTTTTTCTTCTTCTCCTATTACTGATGATTAATTCGTTTCTGGTTAAAATCTTGATATTTTAGCTCTTGATAAATCTGTTTTAAAAGAGTTTTTAAAATTAAAAGAACTTAGACGAAAAATAACAAAATATACTTTAAAAAATAATTTAATAAAATAAAATTTATATACAACCGAATATATTTCTCTTATTCAATCTTTAAAAATAGATTTTACTCCCATTGTTAATGCTATTGATTAATCTTTTAAAATTCTTATTTGTTTTTAATAATCAGATTGATTCAATTTTATACTATCACTTATACATCTGTTTATACTTTATTATACTCTTTTTCACATATCCATTTCATTTTGAATATCTTTATTTATACAAATGTTATTATTCCTAATCCTATAACAAATCCTACTACTATTCCAATTACTGCAAATATTTTTTATGTTTATGTATATTCTTGATATGTTTCACTGTTTTTTAAATCTATAAATAAAAATGCAAATACTCCTCCAATTACATCACATAAAAACATTAATGTTAAATATAATATTTTTAATATTTATGTTATCATTTATTTATTATATATTAATATATTAATATATTATTATATATTATTATATTTATTAATTCTTGCATATTATGCAAAAAGATATGTTTTAAAAAGTTTTATCAATATATTATATTGATAAAATTAAAAATTTAAAATAAATAATAAAAAGGTAAAATATGTTTATTAGAGATAAAAGGTAAAATTATATAATTATTATATAATACTTATTATATAATAGCTATATAAAATAGAGCGTAGCGATCATATAAATATATCTTGTCCGATATACCTAATATATTTTTTTTATTATATATATTTATATGAATATGATGCAAAAAGATATGTTTTTAATGTTTATAGAATATATTTATTATGTAAACATTAAAAAGTAATTAAAATGTAATTTAAATTTCTTAAGAGAATTATTTTTAAAAAAATTACATTTATGTAAATCTGTAAGATTTTCATTTTTATCATAATACTAATATTTTATAATTATTTTTAAAACAAGGAGCGTGAGCGATCATAAAAAATATTTTTTTCTGTTTTATAATTTTACCTTTTTGGAATTTATTCTTTAGAGATAAAAGGTAAAATTATATAATTATTGTATAATAATTATTATATAATTACTATATAAAAGAGAGCATAGCGATCATATAAATATATCTTGGTCATTATATGTAATTACTCAAAAATTTTCATCGATTGTATATTTAATGTATTATAAGTCTTATGTAAATTTTTATACATCATTTTATAATTCTTTTCTTATATAAAATTTTACATCATTATTTGCTCTTTTTTATAATAATTCGAAATGTAATTATGCATATTATTTATCTTGGTTTTATATTGAACTATATATTTATATTTTATATTATTTTTCTTTATAAGTTATAACATCTGGTTCTGATTTTATAAAACCATTAAATAACTGTTTGTAATTTTTTATTAATAAGCAAGTAAAATCATATTTTGTGATAGAAGTATCAATATATTTTAAAAAACTATTATTAACATATTTGAATAATTCTTTTAATTCTTTTATTGTGTTTTCATCATATTTTATTTTTTTACTTTCATGATATATTACATTACTATTTTTCATATTCATAGGGAATTATTAAATACTGAATAAATTAATATCCAATATTTTTTCTATTTTTTATAATAAATTTATTTTATTTTTGTTGGAATATAATTTTTACAATATTTATGCATCTATATCTTTTTTTTATGTGTGTTCTAATATTTTTTATTGATCATTTACATAACATTATAAATTTATATTTGTATCAATAATATTTTATATATCGTTATAAACAAAACCATTATCATTCATATATTATACATCTATAGGATTATCTATAGATAAATTTAAAAATTTAAGTTATTATGTAGTAGTATTTATAAAATTTTTATTATTGTCTAATATCAATGATTTTTTTCCATTTATAAAATCATCTACCATTTTATTTTTCTCTTTTTTAACATCTTATTTTTTAATTTTTTTATTTTCTTCTTCAAGTTCATATTCGTATGTTAATATTTAATAATTCTTTTTTAATAATTCTTTTTAAAAGTAAAATAACATATTATTTTTTTGAACATTTTCATATAATTTAATATATGCATATGTTTATCTTTAATATTCATATGCTTTTATGAATTCTATTTTATACATATTTTCTAAATTTTCATAATCTTCATTGGGTCTATATTAATTTTTGACAACTTAATCATATATATCATTTTTTTCATATATATATTAACTGATTTTCGCGATTCTATCAATTTCTTATACTACATCTTATGTTTCTGTATATTTTAATTATTCAAAATGTTCTGATATATAATAATGTATTTCTGATACATTTCTATTTCGTGCAGTTTATTAACATAATTCTGTTGCAGAAATAGTTAAATGACTAGATATCAAAAAAGATTTTTAAGGAATTTAGCTTTTATAATCAATTGCTTGAACTATTTTAGGACTTGCGAATGTTATACATTTATTCCAATCTTGGTCTAAATTTTCAATTAAATCAGAATCATTTCCTAAATCTCGTGTATATATTTTTAAACATTCATCTTTATAATATTTACATAATTCTTTTTTATTTGAATCTTTTGTAACATATGTTTGTATTTATGCTTTTATTTATTTACATGTTTCTTTACTTGAACACCATACATTAAAATATTCATGATTATCCAATGTTTTAAACATTTCTTAATAAATTGTATTCATTTCGGTATGACGATAAGAAGGTTTTTAAACATCCATTATATTATTATTAAATAAATATAATGATTTGTAATTGAATTGGCCATATAATAATCCATTAAATTTATCCATAAATGTATATGTTATCATTGATAAATCAGCATCACATAAAATGATTTTATAGGATTTTAAAAAGAGCTAATAAAGTTTATAAGTAATTTCTTTTCTATATTAATCTAATGTAGGACTAGTTAATAAATGTTTAAAAAAACCATCACATTCATCAATAAATATTATAGTATTTGAATAATCAATTTCATATAAATCGATACAAGTATGTAATGATTCAATACTAGAAATATAATATTGCATTTATTTTGTATATTTATTATTTGTTTACTTTTCATTATAAAAATCTTTATACATATGTGTTTTCATATTATTTTTTGAAAATGATTTATATAATTAACATGTTAAGGCTATTCTATTAGTTAAAGTTATTACTTTTTTATTTTCATATTACTCTTTTAATAATTTACATATAGCACTTGTTTTACCAGATCCAGTTGGAGATTTTATAGCTATCATATGATGATTTTTTATTTATTCATAAAATTATGATAAATCTAAATCAAAACGATTATTTATTTATTTTAATTCAGATTTTTAAATTTCATGAACTGTGCAATATTAATTATTTTTAATTTATTGGATATTTAAAAAATCTATATCATAAATTTTATTAATGAGTTTTATGTGTGCTTTTTTATTTTTTTCTCTTTAATTTATTATTTATATATAATTATTTATATCATTTTTTATGTTTTATTCATCTATTTTATACCACTCTTTTCTATTATTTTCTTTATCATATTTTTAAATTTTGCCTTCTAAATCATGATAATAACCATTTGATAATTTATCCCATATTTTTCTAATTATATTTTTCTTTTCTTTTTTTTCGTCATTAAATTGATTATTTAATTTTTTTAATGTTCCTGTTAATATATGCCATTTATCATGATCTTCTAAATATGGGACAGGTAATTTTTGAAGAATTTTTTTAAGTTATTTAATGGTTATTTAAAATTTAAATTATATATTTTTTTCATTTTCTTGTTCACTTTTATTTTAATTTTTTCTTTTTTCATTTATTCCAGTTGTTAAATATTCTTATAAAAATACTGGCATGATAGCTATTTATATATTTTAATTGAATGTTTCATATTTTTTGAGTTTTTTATCTATTTTTGATATTCCTGACGAATTTCCATATACTGCATATGCTCCGTCTGTTAAAACATCTATAAAATCATATACACCAATAGTTTTATGACCAATAAAAGGTTCACATTCAGGATACTTATAATAAAGATGTAAACCATCACTAGGAGTCAACGTATATCTAGTTTATTATTTTAGTTCCTATAAAGATGTATTGTTTTTATTTAATAGTTCTTCAAATTCTTTTTTATATTTTTGATCTTTATACCAATCTAAATCAATTACTATTATATCATTATCAATACCTGTTTTTATACCTCCATCATATTCATTCCAATCTATTATTTATATTTCTTTTTTATTTTACCAATCTACTTCAGTATAATGTGGTGTTTTTTGGTTTTTATTTAATTTTATGAATATTTTTTAATCCATTATTATATATTACCTTTTATATATATAAAAGTAATATAAAAATTACTTTAAATTACTTTTTTAATAAGGTAAGTAATATATTATAATATATGTTTTTTTGCGTATATAGCAAACATATATTTAAGAGTAATTTAAGAATTAAATAAGAAGATGAAAAAAATAATTTTAAAGAAAATATGAAAAAGGTAAAATGTGTTTTATAGAGATAAAAGGTAAAATTATATAATAATTATTATATAATATTATTAATACTGTTATAAAACAAGAGCGTAGCGATTATAAATAATATCTTGGCCGTTATACCGAAAACAAATATATATTAAAAAAGAGGAGGCCAAGATATATTTATATAACCGCTACGCTTTCATTATAGAACAGTATTTAAAATAAGATATAAAAGAGGATTAATTTACCTTTTAAGAATATATTCTTTAGAGATAAAAGGTAAAATTTTTTAACTATAATATATAAAATCTGTTAAATATGAATATAAAAAGACGTAAAAAACAATAAAACATATCATTTGTGGTAAGAAGAGATCATTTTGAATGAATAGATTATTAAGATTATTCAAGAACGGATTAAAGGATAGATTAGAGATCAATAAAAAGATCAAGATAAGTTTTATTTGTGTAAGTAAAACCGATATTAATAAGGAGTTTATAAGTGATTTAATAGAGGGATTATTAAAGAGGCAAAGATAATTTTTTAAAGATGAGAATAAGAGATTATAACATAGAGATATTGAAAGCAGTAATAAGAGAATTAATAGAATCGGAAGAAAGAGAAGAATTAATAGAAGGTTTAATAGGGGAAAGATAAACATCAATTAAATCTTTATGGAAAATTAATTTTTGAAGATGTTTAAGAAATGAATTGATAGAATAATTGAAAGAATCAATAAAAGACTATAAAATAAAATGTGATTAAATGGAAGGTTAATCAATGAAGAGGAACATTAAGAAATTTTAATAATCTTGGAAGATGGAGAAAATAGGTTATTATTTAATAATTTTTAAATTAATATCATATAAATGTTAATCTATTTAACCCTCGTATAAAGGTTCAGAGATAATAAAATTTAAGTTGGATTAATTAATATCTAAGAGAGTAGTCAATGAAAGTAAAGAAGAAGTAGAATCGTAAAAGAAACCGGAATTAAATTTATCAATTTTGAGAGATAAAACGAGATGAAGTAATTTAAGAATTTTATTTTTATAGAAGAGATCGACCATAGATTCAAGTTAAAAGAAATCTTAAATGGAAGTAGAACGAGAATCAATATAATCTGGATAATCAACACGTTTAATATATTTTTTAGAAGAAGAAGAAGAGGATATATCAGAAGAAGAAGAAAGATGATTGGGAGAGAGTTATAAAGGGGATTAAATAGGATGTTAAGAAGATTTAAAACAGCAAGAACCCATAAAAGAGAATATATATATATAAATAAATCAGGAATTATTTTTATATTTATAAAGAACAAATAAAAGAACGACACCAATAGGAATAGCATAAATCAGAGGTGAAGGAGATTAAAAAGATTAAGTTGTAATATAGGAACGACCCAAAGGCTAAGATAAACCAGATTTATTAAGAGTTTGACCGATATTAATAGATTCAGGGGGAGCACTAGTTTATTAAACGAGTTATTAAATAGGGGGTAATTAGTTAATATTAGGAACGACAGAAATATTGGAGACATATTAAGAAGGGACTTAACCGATATTATTATTTTAGAAGAGTGAAGATAAAAAAGAAGGTTATTTCTGGATATAATTTTTGCCAAAATTACCAGAAGGCTTGACAGAAGATTGACGAATATTTTATAAATTTTGTTATTAAATGATAGATTAATGAGATAAAGCCATAATGAGAAATATATATATATAATATATGAAAATATAATTTATAAATTATAATTTGATATATTATAAATAAGAGTAATAAATAACATAAAAGAGTAATCAAGGTAGATGCAATGAATTTGTCATAAAATTACTAACAGAAGGTTGTAAATATGTAGCTAGAATACCACCAGCAAAACCGATACCGAGATTCATATTTTATGTTCTATTTTCAGTAGATTGATAAGATTCTTTATAATAATTATTATAAGCATAAGAATATAACATACTAGCGATAGCAGGAGTTAAAATATATGTTTCAGTTTATTAGGAAATATTTTAACCGAAAAGGCTAAAAGATTATGGAAGAAATGTATTAACAGCTAGATTAGAAATAAACAGAGCACCGCCAAAATACAGAGAATCGACAAGAGTAGATTTATCAAAACCACCAGACATAAGACCATCGTATAGACCTAATGCAAGAAAACCAGTAATAGGTAATGATAACATAGAGGATAGAGAAGATGTAGAAGTAGAAGAAGACATAAAATAAAAAATATGATAGATATAATAAATGAGAGAGAAAATATTTTAATTTAGCAAAAAATATTTTAATTTATTTAAATTAATTTAGTAAAAAAATATAACAGTAATATTATATATAATATATATTTTATAATACCAGGCAAATGCAAGCAGGCAGTTTCGATACGTGCATTTCATAAAATCCCTCATCAGATTTCGACGCAATGATCATAGCCGCCCAATATAACACATAGATGGTAAAAAACAAATATGGGTAATATAATTATTAAAATAATATGATAGCAAACTATTATGATAAAAATAATTTGATAAATACACTGAGCACTTATATAGCATAAGATATTTAGCCTTAGTAGGGTTTACCTGCTGGGTCCTCATTTTTAACTTAATATGTTGATTTTTTCTTACCATTATAAACAGCGAATATGTTATTATATAGCACGGATTTATATTTAACATTATAAAATAATGATGCTGTAAATGCAGCTTAATTATGTGGGGCTCCATTCTTTTTCAATTAAATACAGACCCTTAAAAACGGAGCAAGTCAATTGAGTGATACATTATTGGATTTGAATTCATGTATGGTATATATAACAAATGTGATGGATATAACACCATAAAATTTATAAAACAGATGCACAAATCTGGGATTATCATCAACAACATTATTGAGTAATAACACAATTGCAGCTTCTGGAACAAGATAATACATAATAAACATACCGACAATATTTAAGAATAAATATGTTCCATTAAATGCCATATCAAGTTAGATAGTGATAAGAATATATTTCAATAAGAATTTAATATCAGGAGGATCGGCATTAAATACAGCATTAAGCATTAATAAAATGTTTTTAAGAAGTAAATATATACAAATAGATAATTATGAGTTTGCGAATTTGATGAAATAACCATAATTAGATTATAGAAGCTGGAATTATTCCAGTAATTAATAAGTATTTCCAGTTGTTTCATGGTAAGCCGGAGTTCCATAGACCTTCACAACTACGAGCATAACGGGAGATACAGCCGCTATTTTTTGTTTTTGCACAAATACTAATATCGATTAAAGCCCAGTAACATATGATACATTTTATTAAATATCAAGTATAAATGTGCAAGATGCAAATTCACAATCATTATTAAATAACATATAATATACAAGTGATTAAGAATTGAAACATGTAGCATAAGACAACGGAAAAGATACACCATGTCTATTATTCTAAAACACAAATATATATATGATTCCATTTAGTCCAAATTTCGTGACCAATTTTAATAACAATTTGCATACTCAGGCAATAAGATTATTACCACCATCAACAAAAATCATAGTGACTTTACCTACAAATTTAGCGACATAATCAAATTTACACATAATAGCTATTACAGCATCATTTTTGAGAATTCAGAACGGATCTGTGCAGGAATATAAAAGTTGAGAAAATAATGAATTAAATATGTAGATAAAAAAATAATTAGCAATATAAAATATAAAAAATAAGAAAAAAATATTTATTGAAAAAGACAATAAAACTACTTATATATATAATTATATAAATATGATAAAAATGATTTTTATTATATTCATATTATATATATATAACAAAAAATGATAAGTAATTTACCATTTAATTTTAATAGTAATTAAGCACCATAATATAATGGTGTATAAACACCTGTATTAACATAGAACTCATTACCATTATCAAATAGTGGAAATGTGAAATATATACATTTAGATAGTAGATATAGAAATAAGGGAACAAGTAATAATTTTAATATAACATTTAATTAAACGATAAATGCAACTAAATCAATATAAATACTATATACAGAGATACCAAATAGTGAATATTTGATAACATAAGGAGTTGATTAAACATTTTAGGTATCATATAATGGATCTGGACCATCAACGATAACTTTAGGATATGGAAATTTATTATATTCTGATATAACTGCATAGATACAAACATAATTTTTGGCATTATATCCAGGAAGTGCATTTACAGCATTATTTAATACATAAACAATGAATTATACATTTAATGCGAATGCTCCATTTACATTTAATTTAACGAATTCAAGTTATAAATTGCAATGCATATTAGGATTACAAGGAATAATAGATCCATAAAGCGGAATAATAAATAAAATAGTAAATAGTGATTCGGGAAATAATATAATAGGAGGAGTAATAGATATAGCATATCCGAGTGTTATACATTTAGCAATAGCAGAAGCTACGTCAACAGATAATATATGTCCATTAAGTAATGTATGTTTAACGACATTTTAAATACCGATATAGGCAGATAGGGGAAGTATAATGTAAGCACCAATATATCAAAATTATCCGATAATATTGTAATGTCAATTTCCAGTGACAATGTATACAATAAATGTATAATTAACAAATATAGATGGGACATTGTGGGAAAATAATAACGTAGATTGGACAGCAATTCTATTAGTAGATTGAGTTGCGATATTTTAATATTTTTTTAGAAAGTTATTAATATATATTATGTAATATAAATTAATAACTATTAAAAAATCTGATAGAACAGATAAAAAACTCATGGCAGTGTTTGAAAATAAATAAACTGGTAGATAAAAAACCGTGCATTTTGGTTCTAAAGGTATGTCAGATTTTACATAACATAAAGATGAAGAACGTAAATAAAGATATATAGCAAGACATAAAGCAAATGAAGATTTTTAAAATCCAATTAGTGCCGGTTCGTTATCAAGATATGTGTTGTGGAATTTACCAAGTTTATAATAATCAATATAAGATTATAAGAATAGATTTTTTAAAGAATGAAATATCAAAAGAAATCAGAAGGCATAATCATTTTTTTTTTGGATGATGAAATTTATTTTTAAGGGGGTTAACTATCAATTATATCAAAATCATTTTATAAATTAATTTTTTAATTTAAGTTTTCAATTTTTTATTTTAAAATTTCAATATCATTTTTTAATTCTTATATTAATACTAAAGCTGAAAGGGGTTAAAATGATAAATTTCCACTTCCATCAGTTATCATAATATCATTAATATTACCTACATTATTAGGCCATGTGAAATTTATTACAGTATTATCGGACACATCTTAAGCATTAATACTAATATAACCAGCGTTTGGTTGAATAGGAATATTGGAAGAGTTAATAAAAATATAAGACATAATATATAATATAAGATATATTTTTTATATAAAATTTTTTCAAGAAGTCCATTCTATAATTATTTAACCATCCCCACCATTTCCACCGTTTTGCACTGTTGCAACACCATTTGAAAAAACATAAGCACCTGTACCAGCTCCACCAGGGTATAAAGCATTTAAACCAGGTCCAAAAGTTCCAGAATCTAAAAAATAACTGATTTGTTATTTTGTTGGAGGATACGAATAGCCACCAGGAGCGGATTATGTCATTGAACATGA
>Ga0208743_1000518_pt1 | contig 10501 bp, 8 predicted proteins | sample CryBogCBH04Jul08_FD_184615 | JGI IMG/M metagenome (GOLD analysis project Ga0208743, IMG submission 184615) | Freshwater microbial communities from Crystal Bog, Wisconsin, USA - CBH04Jul08 (SPAdes) (version 2) | ecosystem: Environmental > Aquatic > Freshwater > Lake | place: Crystal Bog...
TATGTCACGCCCGTATCGGTCGGCGGACTGATCCTCACCGGCCCCTATGCCATCTACACGGCAAGCGGCACCACATACACGATCAGCGCCTCTGCACTGGCAACGGCCACCGTCACCAGTGACGGCGCATCCTATGCATTCTCGACGATAAGCGGATCGTCAATCATTTCCACGACATTCAACAATCACGGCTACAATGTCGGCGACAGCTTCTATGTCGGAGTTGCGACAACTTTAGGCGGTTTGACGCTATCTGGCCTGTACACAGTTCTAACCGTGCCAACGACAAACACATTCACATTCTCCGCCGCAAACACTGCAACATCGTCGGCTGGCCCCGTTTCAATCAATTCCGGCAACATCCAATCGACCTTTTATGTGGCCCTTGGCCCACAACCTACTGGCAGCGGCTTCGGCGTCGGCGGCTTCGGAACTGGCGGATTCGGTGTTGGAACGACCCAGCCTTCGGTGCCCGGAACGCCTATCACAGCAACCGATTGGACGCTTGACAACTTCGGCCAAGACCTAATCGCCTGCCCAGCAGGTGGTGCCATTTATTATTGGCAACCCGGTGGACAGTTACAAAACGCGCAGATCGTGGGTGGAGATGGACCACTGGTAAACAACGGTATTTTTGTTGCCATGCCACAGCGCCAAGTTGTTGCCTATGGGTCGTCGTTTACGTTGTCTCCAGACCCAATGTTAATTAGGTGGTCTGATCTTGAAAACTTCTCATCTTGGACTGCCGCACCAACCAATCAAGCTGGTTCATATCGTATCCCAACTGGTTCCAAGATTGTCGCCGCCGTTCAGGGACCACAGCAGGGTTTGATCTGGACCGATCTTGATCTGTGGGCGATGCAGTATGTTGGAACGCCGTTTGTCTATGGCTTCAATAAAATTGGCTCAAACTGCGGCGCGATTTCCCGTCACTGCACCGGCCAGCTTAACGGCGCAATTTTCTGGATGAGCCAGAAGCAGTTTTTTATGTCGATGGGCTCGGGGCCGCAAAGCATTCCCTGCCCTATCTGGGACGTTGTCTTCCAAAATATCAACACCTCGTACCTTTACAAGGTCGCCTGTGGCGTTAATTCGCAGTTCAGTGAAGTGACTTGGTACTATCCATCGGCGAGTTCGACGGAGAATGATTCCTATGTTAAATACAATACGGTTCTCCAACAGTGGGACTATGGCTCTCTTGGTCGTACTGCTTGGATTGATCAATCTGTGCTTGGGCCTCCCATTGGTGCTGGGTCTGATAATTACCTATATCAGCACGAAATAGGAAACGATGCGGCCAGCGGGACATCGACTACGGCTATGCTGTCTTCGTTCCAGACCGGCTTCTTCCAACTCAACGAAGCCGATGATCTGATCTTCATCGACCAGATTTGGCCGGACATGAAGTGGGGTACATACAGCGGTTCGCAGAATGCCACGGTGCAGATTACATTCTACGTGACCAATTACCCCGGCGATGCAGTCACTGCATACGGCCCCTACAACATGACGCAGGCAACCGAGTATATCTCCGTCCGCATCCGCGCCCGTTTGATGTCCATCGCTGTGTCTTCCAATGACGTTGGCACCTTCTGGCGTCTGGGTGCTATCAGGTATCGGTTCCAACCGGATGGGAAATTCTAATGGCTAGTTTGGACGATATCCTCACTACACAGAAAAACGGTGTTGTCGCTATTAACAATTTAGCGCAAATCCTTTCCTATATGTCTTATGTCTATATTGCCGATCCATCTCCAACGGTTCAGTCAACGACATCAGCTAATATCTTATACACGGTGCCAAATACACTTCAGTATACAGTCACCGGAATAGACATTTGTAATACATCAGGGTCTGCCGACACGTTTACAATTTGTTTCGTCCCATCGGGCGGCACTGCAAATGCTACAAATGCTCTTTATTATTCCGCGCCGATTGCAGCTCACACGACAATATCGTGGCGTGGCGGAACTGCTTTAGACTCAAACTATACGATACAAGCTTACGCCGGTACGACAAATCTTACCTTTAAAATATCTGGCGCATCAAATTAAGGTACTACGCTATGCCGCTATCGAAGGGCAAGTCCCAGAAAACAATCAGCCACAACATCGGCGAAATGATCAGCGCTGGGCACCCGCAGGATCAGGCTGTTGCCGCTGCGCTGAATACCGCCCGGCATTCGCGTCTTGCCGGTGGCGGCATGGGTGAGCAGATTGCCTTGGGTCTGGGGGCACCCAAACATCAGGTGCATGTGGGACCAATCCACAGCCCCGTGGCTGGCCGCACCGATCACCTTCCAATGAACGTGCCGTCGGGGTCTTATGTGATCCCCGCCGACATCATCGGCGCAATGGGCGAAGGCAACACGATGGCAGGCTTCAAGATTGCCAAGCGCATGTTTTCGTCAAAACCATACATGGAACATGGTGCCACGCCCTACGGGGCTGGCAACGCGCCCTATAATAGCCCCAAGGCTCCGTATAATGCTTCTGGCATGCCATATAGCAACAGTGCCGGTCCATACGGCTCAAAGCTTGCCACGGGTGGCGCAGCACCGGTTGAGATCGTTGCAGCCGGTGGCGAATATGTTATTGAACCAGACGACGTCACCCGCATCGGTGGTGGGGACATTGACCATGGCCACGAAATCCTCGACCACTTCGTGACCGGATATCGCAAGAAGACAATTGATACATTGAAGAAGTTACCGGGGCCAAAAAGGGACTGAAATGGAACCAACGATTAGATTAGGAACACCCGCCGACGAAGCCGCCATGCTAAAGCTGGCGCTAGATGCGTGGGAAGAAAATGGCATCAAGGACGTTAACCCACAGAAGATGCTAGGCATGATCAAGCCTGCTCTTTACCTGTGGCAGGGGCTAGTTGGAATTATCGGAGAGCCGGGCCAAAAGATTGAAGGCGCGGTCCTTTTACGAATGAGCCAGATGTGGTATTCGGATGCTTGGATGCTCGAAGAGAAGGCAATTTTTGTCGATCCCGAGTTTCGAAGCGCAAAGGGCGGTAGGGCGCGTCGCCTTTGTGATTTTTCAAAGAAGGTTGCTGATGAGCTTAACCTTCCATTGATTATTGGCGTTCTGTCAAATCATCGTACAGAAGCCAAAGTAAAACTATACGAGCGTTCGTTTGGCCCACCGGCTGGCGCTTTCTTCTTATACAACGTCCAGACCGGACACGCGGAGCAATAACATGGGCGGTAAAACTGGAACAACGACTTCGAGCGTAGCCATTCCACCAGAGGTGTTGGCTCGGTATAGCGCTGTCAATACTCAGGCTCAGGCAACCGCCACGCAGCCCTTCCAGCAATACGGCACTGACGCAAGCGCATTTGTGGCCCCCCTTAACCAAGAGCAAAACGCGGCAACGGCACAGACAAACCAATATGCCAATGCCGCCCAGCCTGCGATCAATTACGCTGAGCAGGGCTACACGCCGGAAGGTTTCCAGCAGGGTGTTCAGGGTTACATGAACCCATTCCTGCAAAATGCCATGGGCTCAACGGCAGCCCAAATGAATAACGTCAACCAGCAGCAGCAGCAGCAGCTTCTGGGCACGGCAATCCAGCAGGGTGCCTTTGGTGGTGATCGCGGCAAGGTGGCGCAGGCTGCCTTGATGAACCAGCAGAACCTTGCAGAAGGCCAGACGCTCGGCAACATGGCAAGCCAAGGCTTCCAGAGCGCCGCACAGAACTATCAGACGGGCCTAGGCCAGATCGGCGCACTTGGCGTTCAGGGTCAGCAGGCAGGCCTGCAGGGCGCTCAGGCAATGATGGGTGCCGGTACGTTGGGCCAGCAGACAACGCAGGCTGGACAGTCGGCACTGTACAACCAATTCCAGCAGCAGCAGGCCTATCCATTCCAAGTGGCGCAATTCCTCGCAAACATCGCGGAGGGCACTGGCGCACTGTCTGGCTCGACCACGACTACGACGGGACCGCAGTCATGGTTCTCCGATGCACGGCTCAAGGAAGACATCAAGCAGGTTGGCACGGCCAAGAATGGTCTGCCAATCTACACCTTTAAGTACAAGGGCGACGACGCCGAGCAGACGCATATCGGCTACATGGCGCAGGACGTTGAAAAGATCCACCCAGAGGCTGTCGGCGAATCGCATGGCTACAAGACCGTCGATTACGACAAGGCTTCGGAGCCAGTGCATCGGGCGTTTGGTGGCTTAAATCTTAATCCAGCATCGACCCTGATGGGTGAAATGGGCCAAGGAAGCCAAGACCCATCGGTACTACCTCCCGTCAATGGTGGCGTTGTTCCCAATGAAAATCATGGTGGGCATGACAATGTTGAGCATGGCAGCTTTGGTTTTTCTGATATGGGCGGCCAGCAGGCATCCGACCGTTCTAATGGCGCATGGGCCCGAGGTGGTGCCACAAATTCTGAGGGCGGCGTCGTAGCCCCGCAGCATGCCGCAGAAGGTTATTTTAACGGCGGCGATGTCGTATCGCCATATGATCTATCGGCTATTCTGGCGTCGCAGCAGCAGTCCTATGCCCCCTTCACAAAAGGCGGCATTTACGGCGGTTCTCCTGCCAGTACGCCGGGTGGCAAGGGCGTTGTCCCAGCGGCAAATCTCCCAGTCGCTCATTTAGGCATTGCCAATCCTGCTCGTGCGCAGCAGGGCGACACGCTTATGGGTGACGTGCAGGGTGCCATGAATATTGGCGATACCATTAAAAAGGCAAACGATTATCGCAAGGATATTATTGGCCATCCTGCTACACCTGCACAAGCTGCAATTCCTGCTGACCCAAAGACTGGCGCAGCGGCTGTAGCAGCCGTCCCTGCCCAGAATGCAACTGGCCTAGAGTGGTTAAAAACCCTTGGTCAGCCACAAGGGCAGGCCCATGGCGGCGTTGTAGGTTATGCCGACGGCGGCAGTGTCGATCCGTACCAGACCGATGATCCGATGTCGCAGGTAGTTTCGGACACCGAAAAAGACAAAAGCCAGCATGGCCTCATGACAGCTCAAAATCCTACTGGGCAGTCATCGAGCACGTTGGGTGACCTTAGCAAGATTGCAGCAATCCCCGGCGAGATTTCTGGCCTCGGAACGATGGCTTCTGCTGTTGGTTCTGGTGTCGGAGCTGCAGCAAGTGGCATCGGCAGCTTCCTTTCATCACTTGGGCCTTTTGCTCTTGCGCTGAAAGATGGCGGCGTTGCCGAGCATCGTGAACATCATGCTGATGGCGACAGAGTTGGCGATGCTCCAGCAGGTGGCGTTGTTGCTAATGCTGCTCCAGCAGACAGCGTTGTTGCTGATGCTGCTCCAGACCCGGCAGACGACTTTGTCAATAAATACTGGTCCAAGCATGTCCAGCAAGAAAGCGGTGGCAAGCAGTTTAATGCCGATGGCACACCGCTGACCTCTCCTAAGGGTGCGGTAGGCGTTGGCCAGATTATGCCTAGCACTGGGCCAGAGGCTGCAAAGCTTGCTGGCGTCGAGTGGAGCCCTGAAAAGCTTGCCAGCGACCCAGAATATAACCAGACGCTTGGAAAGGCGTATTTGAAGGCGCAATACCAGAAATATCAAGACCCTGCATTGGCCAGCGCTGCATATAATGCTGGCCCCGGCAATGTTGATTTGGCATTGGAAAAGGCGTCTACCAAGGGTGGCAGCTATCTTAATTATCTTCCTGCCGAAACTCAAAAGTATGTCTCGTCCATCTATGGTGGTCCAAAGCCTGCGGATAATGGCATCCTTGGCACATTAGGCAACATGTTTGGCGCAGGGCCAGCGCAGGCCCAAGAACCCCCTAAGGATGGACAGAAGTCCCTTGGCGATACTCTTATGAGCGAACAGTTCCTCATCCCGCTTCTGTCAGGCATTGGCACGATGGCTGGCTCAAATAGCCGCTATCTCGGCGCGGCCATTCTTCAAGGCCTCGGCGGCGGTGCCAAGACATATGAAGACGTGCAGAGCAATATTGCAAGCCGGGGTCTTACGGGCGCTCAGACAGCACAACAGCAAGCGCTTACCCGCGGCACTGACATTACCAACCTTCAGAAGAGCTTCCAGCAGACGCCATACGGCAATATTGTGTGGCTTGCAGACGGCAGCTTCATTCCGGCGTCAGACTATCAGCGCCGCCACGATGCTGGTGAGAACATTCCACTGCTTGGAAAGGTTCCCGGCGGTCCGGGTAATGCCGCTCCAGCAGCCGCAGGCCAGCCGCCACAAGCGAAGCCTCCGGGCTCAGACACAATCACTAATCCATTGCCAGCAGCGATGACGGCTCCTGCGCCAAAGGGTGAACCGATCGGTCAGGCACCAACGGATTTCTATGATAAAAATTCTGCGGCTACGGCTATTGCGGAAGGAAATCAGAAGGGGGCCGGAGCGATTGCCGGTGGGCCAAGCGCATTGATCCCAATCGAGCGCAGCAAGGTCTACATTGATAACGTGGACAAGGTGGGCTCTGCTTCTCGCGACAATCAACAGAATGTCCATGAACTTGCCAGCAACTTAGCTGATGTGTCCGCTGCAAAGGGTTGGAATGCTCCGGGTACGGCGTATACAACTCGCGCTCAAATTTCTGGAATAGCCAATACGATTTCCCGTGCATTTGGTGGTCAAGATATTCTTGACAATGATACACCGGCCCAAATTTCTGAAAAACTTACAAGGCTTCAAGGCCTTATGAAGGCATCTGGTGCTGGGCAAGAGAGCGTCAGGGCTTTGGATGAATTGGCAAATGCTAACGCAAATCCAAACCAAAATCCAAAAGCATACGCTCAATTGACTTCTTTGCTAATGACACAGACACAGCGCGGCATTGATCAAGCAAACCACGCTAATCTTTATGGGCAAGATTCCGGTAATAGCTATGTCAATGCGCCTGCTGACTTTGAGCGGAAAAATCCATCCGCTCGTTATGGGACAGAGGCCAAGGCAATTGAGAACGTGATGCTAAATGATCCTGCGCTGTTTAAGCAAATGATCAGTGGTAACATGGACCCAACGCGCATCGATAAGCTTTTTGAAACTCATGGTTTCCGTGGAATGAGTCGTTACTTCACTGGCGGGAGATAATTCATGGACGATTTAGAAGATCGCCTCGGCAAAGCTCTCCAAGACCCAGTGGCAGAACCAGAAGCCGCCCCATCGTCCGTTCAAGATCGTCCTCAACCGGGTACTGCTACGCAAATCACACCTGATTGGGCGAAGCAAGGTTACGACCCCGAAACGCAGAAAATTCTTCCTCCTGCTCAGGCAAGTTTGGAAGATCGGTTGAGCGCTGCGTTGTCCGGTCAAAAATCCACACCAGATCAGGGTCCGCAAAATTCAGCGGCCTATAATGTCGGTCGCCGTATGACGGAAACATCATCGCCGCTTACTAATCAAGTTCTCGCAGGAACAAGTGGTTTTGGCGATACAACAATGATGGGCTGGCAACCTTGGGCCGAAGCAGCGCTCGTAAAAGGTGCAAGCTATCTTGATCCACGCGAGTCAACTCGTGAACAGCGTGAAAAAATTCAGGCGATGCCAATCAAGGACATCACTGAAATGGCGCGTGGCATGTCCGGTGAAGCCCAGACGCAATACCCAAAGACAGCGCTTGCTGGCGAAACGGCAGGCGTTCTTGGTGGCGCTGCCGCATTGCCCGTCGTCGCCCCTGAAGCGGGTGCCATGCTATCCGGTGCGGCCACTGGCGCTACCTATGGCGCGGCTTCTGGCCTTTCCAAAGACCTCAACCCAATGGACGCTATCAAGGAAGGCGTAATCGGTGGGTTGGCCGGTGGCACAATCGGGCCTGTTGTCGAGAAGACCATTGGCGGATTGTCTCGCTTGTTTTCATCTGGCACAAACATCGTTGACCATAATGGGCTTCTAAGCCAAGAGGCAGCCGCAGTTGCACGAGATGCAGGCCTAACCGATTCCGAAATTCTTCAGCTTGGGCCAAGGCTCGGCGAAGCATTTCAAAAGTATGGAATGCGGCCAGAGGCGGTTACTGCTGCCCAATTCGGCGAGTTTGGCATGACCCCGACTGCTGGCATGGTGACGAAAGACCCAGCGGCGCTTGAACGCGAAGCTCTATACGCCCAGCCGTCCTATGAGAAAATCCAGCAACAAGCATCGAATGCCGCAGAAACGATGACCGGTTCGCCGCTGTCAACGAGAGAAGCTGTCGATGTTGCCGTACAGGCGGCCCAAGAAAAGGCGCAAACGGCTAAGGCAACTGCAAACCAAGCCTATACAGATGCTGCTGAGATGGGTGGGTTTTTCCCACGGGCATCAATTACCAATGTCGGCGATAACATCATTCAGTCTATGGCTCGTGATTCGAAGCTTGGCAGTATGGTCACTGATCCGTCAGTGCAGACGGCGGTAAAGCGTCTCAACGATACCTTGGGCGCAGAAATGGAAATTGGAGCGCCGTTGGTTCCGGGCGGTAAGCCTATCACAACCGTTCACCAAGATTTCAATGCGGTCGAGGCCGGTCGTCAAGCGCTTAACCAAGAACTTGGGGCTGCAATGAAGCGTGGTGACGGTGCCGCAGTCCGTGGGTTGCATGAAGTCATCGACCGGTTTGATGGCCATATCCAAGACCAAATGGAAAACGGCGCTTTTTCCGGCGACCCGGCAGTGGTCGATAAGTGGAAAGAAGCGCGGTCGCTTTGGTCTGACTATAAAACAAAATACGGCGTTCAGCGCACTGGCGAGGAGTCTGGCAACCTTTTAAAGCAGATCGTTGATCAGCAGAAGTCGCCGGACGATGTCGGTCGTATGCTATTTAACTATTCAAGCGGCACGGGTGACGCCAGCATGAAGGTTACGGCCATGAAGACCGTCAACCAATTAAACCGCGCCCTTGGGCCAAACAGTCCAGAGATGCAGGGCATCAAAAGCTCGTTTATCAATGAGCTTATGCAACCTTCAGAAGCATCGCCAGCAGGCTTCGCAAAGAGCGCAGCACGTATCAATGACTTTTTAAGCGGTCGTGGCGCAGGCGTTTCTAAACGGTTCCTAACCGATAGCGAACGAGGTGTTCTAAGCCGTTTCGCAAAGGTGATGGAGCAAGCTGGATCAAAACCAGATTATCAGTTGCAAAAGCAAATTAGCATGATTGCTGAAACGGCAAAGCTTGCCGCCCCATCAATTCTTAGTGGCGCATCTTACGTTTTGGGCATTATGCATCCAGCACTTTCTTTGGCGCTTGGCGCTGCTGGATATATTCCTGCTGCTGCAAGAAAAATTAGCACATTGCCATCCGTTGCCCGTAGGGCTGCAAATGCTCCATTTACTGGCAAAGGACCATTAGAACCCGTGCAAAGCATCAGAACAGCACTGCCAGCCGCCATGTCGCAGATAGCAAACCCTCAAGGGGTTATTGATCAAGCAAACCAACAAACCGAAAACGCTACAGGCATTCGTACACAACGCCAAAGCGGCGGCAGAGCCACTGGCGCTGCAAAGGCCAAGGCTGACCAGTTGATTGCCATGGTGGATCGTATTAAGAAGGACGAGGGCGAGGGCACGAAGCCTTTGCTTAACGTGGATGACACAACCATCGCCAAGGCGTTGGAAATCGCAAACAGGGGTATCTAATGGACAATTTAGAAGTAGAACTGAAGCTCACCGTGGCGCACGTCAATGCCATCCTAAAGCACCTTGCGAAGGGTGCCTATGAAGAGGTTTCAGAAGTGATCGCGATGCTTCATTCGCAGGCCAAGCCGCAAGTCGAGGCGGCAACGACAGCGGCACAGGTCGCAGAATAAAAAAGAAGCCCGGTGCAAGCCGGGCTTTTTTATTACACGAATTTATCGTAGGCCAGTTCGCGGATGACGTACCCGCCGAGCTTCGACGAATACCGCGCCACGTCGAACCCATCGTGGTTATCGCATAGGTACATCACCATAATGGCAAAGATCATGCTGTCGCCGTAGTAGGCGATGATATCGGCTGCTGGGTCAAAGTCGGTCATCCGTTCTGCAACCTTGTGCTCAAAGCGATGAATGTTTTCATCGCCAATCAGGTTGTCAAACATGGGAAGGTCGCTGACGTAGACGACCGATTCGGCGAGGGTATTTAGCTCGGTTGGGTCAAACCGAAAGCTTGGGTTAGGTACGAAGACCCTCTTGTATTTTTCCATCTACGAATTCCTGCTCTTCCATAAAGAAGTCCCAAAGGGGCATCTCGGATTTCAACTCGATCAACATACGATCTGCTTCTTCTTTTGTCATATCGTTGTCGATAATGATAGATGGCTGGCGCATAAAGTCGCGGCGTTCGCCTCTAATCTGGAACCACGTCATGATCATAATCCCTCAAAGTCTCACGGGCTTTGTCCAAGGCACCCAGCATGAATGGCGTAAGATCACCCTTTGGCCGCGCACTTTTCGGACGTGTTAGGTCTGATTTATACTCTTCCATAACATTAATGCAAAACACCAATGCCCGTTTATATTCGTCGGAAGCCTTCCCAATCTTGTGGATGAAGTCCGCAGTGTCGGGAAGGTTCTGCTCA
>Ga0208743_1000519_pt1 | contig 10495 bp, 15 predicted proteins | sample CryBogCBH04Jul08_FD_184615 | JGI IMG/M metagenome (GOLD analysis project Ga0208743, IMG submission 184615) | Freshwater microbial communities from Crystal Bog, Wisconsin, USA - CBH04Jul08 (SPAdes) (version 2) | ecosystem: Environmental > Aquatic > Freshwater > Lake | place: Crystal Bog...
GGCACATACAAACTTCTTGCTATAATTTACGACTTACCGGGTCGGTAGCTCAGTCGGTAGAGCAGCGGACTTTTAATCCGTTGGTCGCGAGTTCGAATCTCGCCCGACCCACCAGTTATACAAAAGCCTCTAGAGAAATCTAGGGGCTTTTTCTTTTGGGGCTGGTGAAATGTGGCGGCTACTGTTGGTGACAATAGAAGATCTATAGGGTCGTTATGGGTCAGGATGTCAGGCGCTGGGCAAGACTGAGCGACTATTAGCGTCTCAATCAGAGATCTTGGCCATCGCCTTTACTTTAGTTAATCCATCCTGAGAGTCTCGAAGTACACAAATAAATCCTGCACCACGAATAGCAACAAAGTGGGTCTCTAAAAATAAATAAAGGCGGCTTAAATCCCCCCAGAGCACCCTACTATTGTCACGAATAAATGCTTCATATCCGCCATAGGTATATGGATTCATCTCATGCATCCACCTATGCATTCTTTGATACATTGATTTCAATTCCGCCAAATCAATACGCCTCTCAGGTATGCCGTCAAATACCAATTGAGTATTTAGATGCATTTCTGATGCATTGGGATATCTGATTGCAGATGGGCTTGGTAAAGACAAAATATTCTTTCTACTAAGATTCTCAAAAATTTTCTCCGCATTCCATTGACCTTTGGCATCTCTAGGCACTTCATTTAAACCATGCTCAACCGTTACCAAGGACGAAAATGCTATCGCCTCTAAAATTTTTCTTCCATGAAAAGCAGCGGTCTCATTTATAGAAAATGAAGTTAAATCGCCACCCTTTAATAAATCGACTAAGTCAAATCTATTTCTGATAGCTTGCATTAAGGCCTGATAGTTCTCCAAGGGAGTCATATTAATAACCTTAATATAAATGTCTAATAGGCACTCTTCTTTGCTGCTATTTTCTTTTTTGCGGCGGGCTTTTTCTTTGCGGCAATTTTTTTCCTGGCAGAAGTTTCTTTTACCGCCTGACTAATACTCCTCAAAGTTCGAGTATTAATTTCATCTTTACCAACAACCCTTTCGGCATCATCAAGAATTTGATCGATATTCTTGGGTAGCGAACCTGTAGCCAAACAATTAGTTAGGAGCCTTTTAATTTCCCTCTTTTTCAGGCCCGCTTTAAATTGGAAAATTGCAAACTTACCTATATCGATAGATATCTCGTATACATCTTTGATTGCGCCCATATGGAAATCCCTTTATGCATGGGTCAAGTTTAGTTATGAGGGTCATAAGTGTCTAGCCCTAATTTGGTCATATGGATATCCGATAGATTCTCCTGTAAACCCCTGAAATATCTGGGGTTTATGACTAGATAATTGAGCAGAATTCTCTAGGAAAACAGGCCTAAATCCACTAAAATAGATCCATGCCGTCTAAGTTTGCTAACCAATCTCAGGTCCGCCAATACAACGTTTCTAACGCTGTGGCCTCTGCTCGGATTGAAGGCATTACTCCCACTAAGCAGCTAGAGCAAAACCTCACTGATTACGTTGCTGGCAAAAAGAGTATTGCGCAAATATTGGAAGAAACCAAACAACGCTATGTCACGCTACGACGCGGATGACACTTACTGCTACCCAGGTACAGACGTACTTCGAAATAAAGCAGAAATAACTAACGCAGAAGATTTAGACGCCTATGAGGGCGAGCTATCCACTTTGCGCTCAATTGAGATTTTAGAAAATCCCGTAGCAGGTCAATTTAACTTAGCCCATCTACAGCGTATTCACCTAGCCCTCTTTCAAGATGTTTATGACTGGGCGGGAGAAATTCGTACAGTAGATATTAGCCGTGGCAATAGTCGTTTTGCCAATGTACGCTTTATTGAAGCTGCGGCCAACGACATCTTTAACAAATTAGCCCGTGAAAACTGGCTTAAGGGATTAGATGCTGATGCTTTATCAAAAAGACTGGCTCACTACCTATCGGAGATAAACGCTCTACACCCTTTTCGAGAAGGAAATGGTCGTGTGCAACGCATATTTATCTCGCAACTTAGTCAATCGGCCGGCTATCAACTGGACTACTCCGATCTAGAGCAAGAGCAAATTTATCGAGCCATGGAGCTAGCTTTTAATGGCGATGAATCGATTCTTGCTAACCTGATTTTGGAGCGCTTGGATAGTGGTGACTAGGTTTAAGGAATTTACTGACCTGTCTGGGCCAATTAAACCTCTTCAAGCCCGTTGGTCGCGAGTTCGAATCTCGCCCGACCCACCAGTAATACAAAAGCCACCCGAGGGTGGCTTTTTCTTTGGGTTAGGGTAGCCGATTAATTGGCTTTAGTTTTTGAATGCTGACTCAGCAAGTTTTGCAACACTAAGCAGCTTTGCATCCTCTGTATAGGCCCCGATTAATTGAATACCTAAAGGCAGGCCATTACTCGATTTTGTTAGGGGCACCGTAATCGAAGGTACGCCCAAGAAACTCCATAAAGCACAAAATATAGGATCACCAGTTGATGTCAAACCTTTAGGTGCCTCTCCGGTAGCAGGTACGGATAAAAATGCATCATATTGCTTAAAGAAACTAACAATTGTCTTGCGCAATTTCTTCTGCTTGTGTAACGCGTTGATATAAGCTGGAGCCGAATGCTTAGATCCTCTAGCTGCCAAATCTTTAATATGCACACTTAAAAGATCATCATGATGTTTTAAGTGCTCTTGATGGATAACGGCCGCCTCGCAGTCCATGATTAAATTCATATCGACAATTGCGTCCCAATATTCCTGGGGAATGGATAACTCTTCAACGGTAGCTCCCGCAGCACGGAGTCTTTGAACGCTCAATTGCAATGCATCCATTTGTTCGCCACTTACCATGTGATCAAAGGGCGTTTTTAAAACGGCAATCTTTGGGGCTTTATATGCAGAAATACCTTGATGAATATCCACCGTAAAGTCGGGCAGAATAATGGAATCTTCTTCAGCCAAGTCATCATTTTTCAGCATCAATAATGCATAAGCAGCATCATCGACTGAGCGCGTAAAAAAACCAATGTGGTCAAGAGAACCTGAAAGTGGGTGTGCCCCATCCCTTGGAACTGCCCCGAAGCTAGCTTTAAATCCAACTACTCCGCAAAATGCAGCTGGTCGCACTATCGAGCCTTGAGTCTGTGAACCCAGAGCTAAGGGCACAATGCCTGCCCCAACTGCCGCTGCAGAACCACTAGACGAGCCACCGGGAGTATGTTCACTATTCCAGGGATTTGTGGTTGGACCTGGATGACGCCAAGCAAACTCTGTAGTGACGGTCTTGCCAAAAATAACGCCACCCAAAGCACTTATTTTGCGAATGATAGGAGCATCTTCTTTCGGTATCTGGTCTTTATATATTGGTGAACCATTAGTGGTCACAAATTCTTTTGTAGCAATAATGTCTTTGACTGCAACTGGAATACCTTCTAACGGACCAGTATGTGATTTTTGACTCATTTGCTCTAAAGAATCTCTGACTAAAAATGCTTTTAAGGTGGGCTCCAGAGCATCCGCTTGTTTAGAGCAGTCAGCAAGTAATTCTTTAGGTTGAAGTTTTTTACTCTGTATTAGAGAGCAGGCTTCAATTAAGCCCAGACTTTTACTCATATTTACTCACATCACTTAAAGTTTATTAGGAAACTGAGCATCTTTCGAAGCCCAGAAAAAAGCTGTCCATGCTACTGCAACAGCTTACTTCATATTTAGAGCATTTTTAATGTATGTCTCATTAATGAAATTTTCATATACAGGCTGCTCCTTAAGATTACCCAAAGCAATTTGAGTATCCATCGCAATCTTTAATGCCTGTGGAGTAATCTGAACAGTCTTTGGAAATACATTTTCACTAATCATGCGATTGACGGCATTCTCAACAACTTGAGGGTCTTGTGATGGAAACTCTTTCTTGGCTACCTCAATAGCGCCCTTAGGATCCTTGGCGATGAACTGTAGCGCCATTTCCATACCATTAACCATGCGCTGCGCAGAAACTGGATCGACGTTTTTCATCGCAGTAATAGACGAGAATGCATAAGGTCCGTATGTTTTAGGAAAACCCAGCACCACTTTCATACCCTTAATGGCCACTTGATCTAAGCCGGGCTCATACAAAACAGCAACTTTTGCTTGACCACCTAATAATGTTGCAGGCTCTGTACCCAATGGCACTTGGATCATGTCGATGTCTGACTTTTCACTCATGCCATTTTCTTTTAACAATTTCAGAAAAAGCGATGTGCTGGTGGTGGGCATTAAACCTGTAACTACTTTTTGCCCCTTGATATCCTTAATGTTGTTAAATTTGACATCGGGTGCTGTAGCAATCCACACTGCAGCGCCATTCACTGCATTACTAATAATGCCGACATTGGCCCCTTTAGAAGCTGCAATGGCGGTCCACTCTGGGCCATGAATCGAGAACTGAGAGCTGCCAGATAAAACAGAAGATAGTGCGGCCGTGGGAGAGCCTGCAGTTTCTTTAATAACGCTCAAACCTTGATCTTGGAAGAAACCCTTATCGATTGCAATGTATAGAGGCAAATAGAGCATAGATTGAAATGCCTGGGAAATGGTCACTGTTTTGACTTCTGCATGCGCAGACAGCGACGCAAAGCCAATACCTGCTGCTATCAACAAACTACCCAGTTTTTTACTAATGGAATGCATTTGAAATACCTCCGCTGAAAGAAAAAGACATCATAAGAATTACATCCGAATCTGAGTGCGCCCGTCATCCGAACGCCAAGGAAATAAATACTTCTCCAATGCATCAATGCAGTGATAGAGACAGAATCCAACAATCATCAGAGTAAACAAGCCAACCCAAACTGAGTTGAGCTCATAAAGGCTAGATGCGTTGTAAATCATGTGCCCCAAGCCCGCCTTAGAGGAAATGAATTCCCCAACAACTGCACCGACTAAGCCAAAACCCACATTAATTCGAAAGTTAGAGACGATTGCTGGCATTGATGAAGGAACAATTGCCTCAAAAAATATCTGGTGCTTCGTTCCCCCCATAGAGAACAACAAGGACTGAAGATCTTTGTCGGCATCTTTTGATGCTTGATGCGCAGCTATCAAAGCAATGATTGCTGTCATCGAAACCACTAGGACAACCTTGGCTCCCAAGCCAGTACCAAACCAAAGCAAAATGATTGGTGCGAGTGCAATTTTTGGAACGCTGTTAATCGCCACAATAAATGGTTCAGTAATCTGCGCAGCCCATTTAGAATACCAAAGCGCTAAACCTAAGATCGTACCTACAACTGTACCGATCACAAAGCCCAATAAAGCCTCCCAAAGCGTGTAGCCAGTATCGATAAAAATCGAGTAGTCCAGAACACTAGCTATAAATTTTTTCCAAATACCTAATGGGGTCCCAATCAAAAACTCAGAGACTAGGCCCATTTGGGCGGCGATTTGCCAAATGGTGAAAAATCCAACCACCGAAATGAATTGAATAAAAAATTTACCTGAATGGCTTTCTAGCCAAGCAGTGCTTTTTAACTTGCTCGAACTCATACCAAGGCATCTTTTTTAGTCTGAATGTCTAATTCAGAGCAAAGTAAATTGAAATATTCAGAGAAATTTTTATGAGCCCGAGCATCAATTGGAGAAGTACGTTCAATGTCAATCTCATGCACATTTTTAACCAACGTTGGACGCGTACTGAGAGCAACGACTCTCTTTGATAAGGCTACTGCCTCATCGATGTCATGAGTTACCAAAATCACCGTCTTTTTGAAGGTAGCAACCGCATCCAATAGGACACTCTCTAAATACAAACGAGTTTGATAATCCAATGCTGAGAATGGCTCATCCAGCAATAAAATATCAGGATCCATCAGAAGCGTCCTGATTAGCGCAACTCTTTGGCGCATGCCGCCAGATAAAGTTTGCGGGTATGCCTTTTCAAAGCCAGATAAACCAAAAGTGGATAAATATTCTCTAGCAGTATCTATTGCATATTGCCCTGTTTCGCCGCGCACCTTTAAACCCAGCAGCACGTTATCTAACACTGTTTTCCAAGGGAAAAGAAGGTCTTTTTGCATCATGTAGCCGATCCGCCCCCGCAGACTTTTGGTCTTCTCACCGCGATAAATAAGGGAGCCATCATCGGCCTCCAAAAGGCCAGCAATGATATTGAAAATGGTGGATTTACCACAGCCACTGGGCCCAATGATGCTAATAAAGTCTTGCTCATGCACATCAAAAGTCAAACCCTTAAGCACCTCAACAGGGCCCGCTTTGCTCGGGAAAGACTTGTGAATACCATTAATTGAGAGCTGAATTTCGCTGCTTGACATTAATAAATTCCGATTAAGTAAGTAGGAAGTAGGTACTAATACTTACATTTCACTCAGAATAAAAACTAAATCACTTAACTATCTTGGTGCAAGAATGATCAAGACTGGTGCATAAGATATTTTGTCGGTTTGCACAACAATCCAAAGACCTAGCTAATCTCTCCCGACCCACCAGAAATACAAAAGCTAATCTAGGGTGGCTTAATTGACTAGACAAGCTAACTATCTTGATCGCTCGATACCTCTGAGCCAAATGAAGCCATGTTTTCATCCATGAAAGTTGCCGGTGTAATACGGCGCCTATTAATAGTTAAATCAAAAACATCAAAACGATTGTAGTACCCGACAATATCGTGAAATTGCTTAGGCTCTACACAATCATTTAAATTAAAAGTAGCATATCCAATGCCCTCATCCTTCTGGAGAGTATCGCCAATTTGTGCACCAGTAGGATCTAAAAACATCGTAGCTGCTCTAGGAGATTTCTCCAAAACCTCGATTGCATCCTTATCAGCACCCTTGCTGAGGGCAGCAAACATCACCTTATCCATAAATCCTGAACAAAGGATCCCAAACGACTTGTTTTCGAATGAGGCGCCACCGGCACGAATGCGATTAGCAGCAACATTATCAAAATTTTGACTTCCTGGCTTACGAGTCGGCCAAATTGCAGGCCATGCAGAAATATGAATTTGCTCACCACCCGCAGCCAGCGCATACCTGGCCAATGGATTTGTATTCTCGCCACAGATGAGGGCTCCGATTTTTCCAATACGAGTATCGGCAACCCTTAAACCGAAACCATCGCCGGATGACCAAACCAACTTTTCATAAAAAGTAGGTACCAGCTTACGATGGTGCACCAGAATCACGCCGTTATCATCAATGATCACATTGGAGTTCCAAATACACCCTACACTAATAGGCGTTGCTTCACTAAAACCCAGGGAAATGAAAATACCAAATCGTTTAGCAGCGGCTGATATTGCAGCGATTTCAGGACCATCAATCAAAATACTGTTCTCAACCATTTTCCCGAACCAATCATGGTTATAAATCGGCGCCCATAATGAAGCCCAAACGGGGAACCCGGGGATAAAAGATTCAGGAAAAACCATGAGCTCAGCACCATTCTTTGCTGCCTCTTCAATCATAGAAATTGCTTTTTGAGTAGTGGCACCCTTATCCATATAGACCGGTGCCGCATGGGCTGCAGCAACTTTAACTGTTGGAAGAATCATGTTTTATTCCTTATTTTCGTTTCACGACTAGTCACTCCAAAGCTTACCTGCAGTAGCCCAGTCAGACTTTTTGACATCTTGGTAGATTACATCTACTGACTCGGCTGAGCAGCCCATAATTTTTACTGCCGCTTCAGTAATTGCAATAGCATAGTCACGCTTTACCTCATTGCTGCGACCTTCAAATAATTGAATTTGTATCAATGGCATATCGACTCCTCTAATTAAACTACTAAGAATTTAACAACCAGCGCTGATATGCTGGCCACTCTATTTGACCCTCAAGATCCCCATCCATGCATAGCTGATCGAAGGTTCTACTACAGATTTGATCATCAGGATAAGTGATGCTATCTAAGTCAAGAATTTTTAACTGAATAGAACAGGCTTTATCTAGGGTATGCATCAGATAAAACGCCTGCTGAATTGTTGTCCCGCAAACAAGACTGCCATGATTTCTTAATAACATCGCCTTTTTATTTGATAAGTTCGCTATCAGCTCTTCCTGTTCCTGCGAAGACAATGCTAATCCCTGGTATGGATGGTAGGCAATATCTTTATAGAAACGCATTGCATGCTGTGACAAAGGCAATAATCCTCGAGTTTGTGCTGATAAGGCAATACTAGATTCATTGTGCAAGTGAAAGATACAGAGAGCATCTTTACGGGCTGCATGAACTGCACCATGTATTGCAAAGCCCGAAATATTAACTGGTCCAGATCCCTTTAAGATATTGCCTTTGGTATCAACCTTAACCAAGTTCAAGGGGGTTACATCATCAAATGTGAGGCCAAATTGATTAATAAGGTAAGCATCAGGCTCATTTGGTACCGCCGCAGAGATGTGTGTATAGATACCATCATCCCAGTGCATTTTGGCAGCCAATCGATAGCATATGGCTAAATCGATTCTGGTTTGGATTTCTGCAGATGAGAGTGCACCCAATCGATCCCAAGATTGCTTATCAATAGAGAAGTAATTCTCAATATCAGTTGTGTGCATTACCAAAGTATATTTTAGGAGCTATAAGATAGTCTTTTTTGTGCAAATTTTTTGAGGAATCTTGATCCAAAGCTTGGGATAAAAAAGGTGGATATGCTAGATTGAATATTCTTCATCTGCATCTTTTATAAGTTATGAGGTTTGCTTGCGACTGACGAGGTATTGAACTCCTTGAGCGCCATATGACTCAGCATGCTTTTGATGGGGTAGTAAATGGAATACATCACCTGACACATACTCTGTTTCCACCCCAGCAACATTGAGAGTAATACTCCCCGACACTATAAAACCTCTGGCCTCAAAAGGATGATCATGCTCTTTCATTGAGCCTGATTCCCGCTCAACTAAAACTGGCTCTGGCAAGCCTGATTTTGCAAGAAATTGAAGAAAATCCTCTTTATTCACTCTTTCTTACCCTAAATTGATTGTCTTCTTCATGACAGACACCACTCTTAAAACCGCAGTAATATTTGTTGGTAACTGTCAATTTAACATCAATCCCCTAGTCTCTGGAGTCCTATATGAAACTCAAAATCCTACTAATTAGCTCTTTTTTTTCCTTTAGCTCTCATTTAGCTTTTGCACAGTCCGTAAACTTTGTCGAACCCAAAGATGGGGCTATCGTTAGCAGTCCATTTAAGGTGGTCTTTGCTGTCGCTGGCATGGAAGTTGTTCCAGCTGGCGAAATGCGAACCAATACTGGTCATCACCACTTAATCATCAACGCAGAGAGCATCCCTGAGGGAACAGTAATTCCCTTTGACGATACCCATAAGCATTTTGGCAAAGGTCAGACTGAAACGGAAGTAAGCCTACCACCTGGTAAGTACAAATTGACTATGCAATTTGCTAATGGCGCGCACCAATCCTATGGTCCACAACTATCTAAATCCATTGAAGTCATTGTGAAATAAGATCTTTTTTAGATTAAAGCCACCCTAGGGTGGCTTTCTTAAGACTGTGCTTTTAGTAAGATGCAACTAGGGCTTGAGTTGCCCTCTAATTTCTCCGGGTTTATTGGCAGCGCTGTGAACATTCAGGTAGAGATTGCCACTCTTGAGGCTTTGCATTTGTGCTTCAGTGAGCTTGGCACCAGCAGGAGCTGACCACACATTGTCAGCCGTCTTAGCAAAAGGCACAATAACGGGACCATTCTGACCCATTGGTGCCTCATGAATATGTGCCATGGTTCCCTCTATACCCGTTGTAGTGATAGTACCGCTCACAGCTCCATCAGGAGCAACCATAATGGAACCGACTCCGGAGGCTGAGGTCGTTACTGGAGGAACCTCTTGTGCCCCTGTGAGATTGACCTTCATTGATTGCGCTGATACACCCATTGCAGCAAAGCCAATACCAAGGCTCAATATGAGTTTTAATGCTGTTTGACTTTGTTTCATTTGATACTCCATTTCAGTTAGGCACTACTTTACTTCCGGTTGGCACCATAGGTTTTGTTGAGGTAATCCACTATCACTGGCACCTCTTCATCAGTAATTGGCGCTTTAAATACATTTTTCATTCGTAGAACCTGAGCATTCCAATAACCCGGTCCAGTATTGGGGGGTTGATACTCCGCATAGTGAGCAGAGTGACAAGCCGAGCATTTTTGCAAAGTTAGTTCATAGCCTGGCAAATCCGATGGCCTCCATAAAACAGTATCAGCTGGCAACTCAATCGTTTTGGCTTGCGCTACAGAGCTCATCACCATGACCAAGAAGAAAAAGATCTTTTTTTTCATCATCTTCTCCTTAAACTGCGGTGACTTTGACAGTCTCAACCACATTACGCATATAACCAGCGGGCATCCACGTAGCAGTCATCGGTTGAATCTGTCCAGCATGATTAAACGCTCTCACCCTGAGGCTAAGAGTCCCTTTTTGTTTGGGGGTAAATTCAGCACGCCATTCTCTGAAAGAAAAACGTCCAAGATCTTGGCCT